>OLAM01000561.1_pt1 | contig 6790 bp, 6 predicted proteins | sample 1607581 | NCBI WGS metagenome assembly OLAM01 (sample SAMN02674606, study PRJEB24791) | human gut metagenome, SKBSTL068 | isolation source: stool | host: Homo sapiens | place: USA | reverse complement strand
GGCGTAGCACATAGCGAAGTCTTGTGCTTGCCTTCTCCGCCTCAGCGGTCAAGAAAGGAGTTGATGCCTATGTTTTTGTATTGGATTTCGTAGAGATAGAGAAGTAAATCCAATGAACAAGAAAGGCGAAATTATGAAACAGAAAAGAATTTCATTCGGTCAGGGAAAGGGGTCTCTGACTCACAATAACAGGGAGTTCGTGGCGGACAATGTTGATCCGCTCCGTACTCCGCAGAACATCACCTTCGTGCGTCAGCCGATAGGCGAAGCATACGATCAGCTTTTTGCTGAATCCACCTAGCGTTATAATGCCAAACAGAAGCGTAACGACCGCAAGGTTCAGGGAAGCTATTACGAGTATCTCTTTGGGGTAAAACCCTGCAACACTGTCCGCACTGCCGCCGACAAACGTAAGAGCTTTTATGAGGACGTTGTGCAGATTGGCAAGATGGAAGATTCGGGATACGGCACTGAGGACTTTCAGCTTGTGGCTGATTGCCTGAAAGAGTACATGGAAAGTTTCCAGGATCGCAACCCGAACTTCTATGTTTTTAATGCCGTCCTGCACATGGACGAGGCAACTCCACACCTGCACATTGGGACGGTTCTCCGCCAATTGCAACGTATCCTTTTGTCTAGGCTCAGGCGATGTGCCAAAAAACAACCGGGAAGCACTCTTCGAAAATTGTAATTTCCCATGCTCACTGATTACCCATCCTTTCGGAAAAGCCCGATTGCCACGTGCCGCAACTTCTGTTGCCGGTGCTCCCTGCTGTGACAGCCACAAGCTCATGGCTTTATAACAAGAATCTTTCTGTGCACAATATAAGAAAGCCAAGTTTGCTCCATCTTCATCAAAAGTTACCTGTTTAAACACCCCGTCACCTTCTTTTATCAGCGTCTTCACACCTGTTTCCGTATTCAGAAGATACAATCCCGACTTTTCTTCTGCTTTATCACCTGCGGTAATATAATAAAGCATTCCGCTTTTCTCCGCAAAGTTGAAAGCTTTCACAGCAGGAGCCTCATACCGGGTACTGAGGTTTGCATTCAACGGTTGGACATACAAAGTAGAGTCTTTCCTTCCCTTCTGAAAAGCAACCCAGTCCGCCTTCTCTGCCAGCCTGAATGTTTTCAGTGAATCAATCACTTCCCTGCCGCCCGAAAGCGAATAAATGACCAATGCATCCATCGGCATCTTTTCTTTCTTCGTTTTCTTTATTTTCAGAGAGTCCACTATCATCTTGCCGGGTTTCTGCGACACAACCAAATAGTCGGAAGAAGCCGAGAAAAGAAAACGGTCCGCCCGCGGAAAAGTGGCAAGTTCCTTCCCTTGTGCATCATACAAATTCACCACAGCATCTCCTTCCCAAGATTCCATCTTGCATGCCACCCACTTTCCATTATCAGAAATAGCTTGCCCGCTGATACGCTGCCAGGCAACTAAATTGTCTACTGTGAGACTTTTCGAGGCTGTCTGCGCCATCACAGGCGACAGATTCCCTATGCATAGGACAAGAGCCAGATACTTTACATGTTTCATATCCATTTTATCGTTACTGATTAGTTCGATTTTTATAAAAGCTTATCTTTCTCACATTCCGTTTTATCTTCGGCCGCAACCAGATTTAATTCCCTGCCGCTCTCTCCATACGAAACCGCATGACGTACTGCAAAATTTTCCAAGAACAAATGGTTCAGCGTAAACAATGCCCCATTCAAGTGCTCATTTCTGACAGAAGGTTTTGTATTCCTACTACGAATCCGAGACATGCATTTACGATGCTGTCCGGGAGTCAAGACACCCGCCATCCATCCACTTTTTAAATAATGCAAATATATAAAAAACGGATAAAAGTCTGATTCTAAACAATAATTTTGTACTTTTACTGTCGCATATAATCCATATACATTCAACACCAAACAATAAAAGCCATGACAGCAAGAAACAAAGTTCTAACCATCATGGGTATCATTATACTTATCGGGATTATCTCAATAGGATTCTTTGTATTTCCAATCGGAATTTCCATGTGCGCCATTACAGGCTTATGCTATGGCTGCAAATATAAAGACAAGTTGTTTATCAGATGGTCATCTGTAGGATTGGTAACAGGTATCGGACTTTCCATTTACACCTGGTGTTTAATCTCGTCAATGTAAAACAGCATAAGTTCAGTAAAAAAAGAGGGGTTACGACAACCCCTCTATTTCACCATTCACGATATCAATATGCAATGCCTGCGGTTCCTTCGGCAATCCCGGCATACGCATTATTTCTCCGGCAATGACTACCAGCATCTCAGCTCCGGCATTCATCACAATATCTTGTACATGGAATTCAAAATTGTCTACCGCACCGTAAATTTTGGGGTCGGTAGAGAATGAATACTGCGTCTTGGCAATGCAGATAGGGAAATTTCCATATCCCAATTCTACAATATGCTTCAGTTTCTTACGGGCAGCGGCACTATACGTAATAATGCTGGCACCGTATAAATTACAAGCCACCTTCGATATTTTAGTTTCTACACTATCCTCATCATCATAGGCATATTGCAAAGGCTCGGAAGGTTGTTCCTCAATGGTTTTCACAACCAGTTCCGCCAATTCTACTGCCCCTTCGCCACCATCAGTAAAGGCGTTGTTCACTGCAAAGCCCACACCTTTCTTCTCGCAATGGATACGGATATAATCCACTTCTTCCTCCGAATCATCCCCATAACGGTTAAACGCAACGACAACTGTCTGACCGAAATATCTCAAATTACGCAAATGCTTATCCATATTGGCCACACCCTGCTTCAAAGCTTCCAGATTGGGTTCCTTTATCTTATCCTGTGATACGCCGCCATGCATTTTCAATGCACGGGCAGTAACCACCAAGACGGTCAGTTTAGGTGTGATACCTGCTTTACGGCACTTGATATCATAGAACTTCTCCGCTCCCAGGTCAGCCCCGAATCCGGCTTCGGTAATAGTATAATCACTAAAAGTCATTGCCATCTTGGTTGCCAGAATAGAGTTGCAACCGTGAGCGATATTGGCAAACGGTCCCCCATGAACAAAGGCAGCAGTATGTTCCGTAGTTTGTACCAGATTAGGAGAAAGAGCATCTTTCAAAAGAACTGTAATGGCTCCGGCAACTCCTAAATCTTTTACAGTAAAAGGCTTGTTGTCATACGTAAAACCTAATAAAATATTTTCAATGCGACGACGCAGGTCCTTTTCATCCTTGGCCAGACACAGAATAGCCATAATTTCAGATGCAGGAGTAATATCAAAACCTGACTCCTGGGTAATTCCGTTGGTCTTCGGTCCTAGTCCTGTAACAATATAACGGAGGGAACGGTCATTCACATCCAACACACGACGCCACAGCACTTCCTTCAATCCGAAACCATTATCACGATTCTGATAAAGGTAATTGTCCAACAAGGCCGAAATCATATTGTGAGCGGAAGTGATGGCATGAAAATCACCTGTAAAATGAAGATTAATCTTATCCATCGGCAACACCTGGGCGTATCCTCCTCCGGCAGCTCCCCCTTTCATTCCGAAACAAGGACCTAGCGACGGCTCGCGCAAGGCAACAATTGTTTTCTTTCCTATTTTATTCAGTCCCAAAGCCAATCCGATGGAAACAGTGGTCTTACCAATACCGGCTTTGGTAGGAGTGATGGCAGTAACTAGAATAAGGTTACTCTGCTGCACCTTTTCTTCGTTTATCTGACTTTCATCCACTTTGGCAATATAGCGCCCGTAATTACTGATGTGCTCTACAGGAATACCGGTTTCCCTAGCCACTTGTTTAATCTTGACCAGCTCAATGCTGCGTGCTATTTCAATGTCCGTTTTCATCTTTTTACTAAATTTAGGCGGCAAAGGTAATATATTTCCTTAACTTTGTTTTGGTTTCAAACAACAAAATAATATAAGGAGTAAGCAAATGAACAATTTTGTATTTTACAGCCCTACCGAGTTTGTATTTGGCAAGGATACAGAAATCCAAACCGGTACTCTTGCTAAAAAGTATAACGCCCGGAAGGCAATGATTGTTTACGGTGGAGGCTCTATTATTCGCAGCGGATTACTGCAACGCATAGAAGATTCTCTGCAACAGGCAGGAGTGGATTATGTAAAATTAGGAGGCGTACAACCTAATCCTACTGACCCGAAAGTTTACGAAGGCATTGAACTGGCGCGCAAAGAAGGCGTGGACTTTATGCTTCCCGTAGGGGGAGGCTCTGTCATTGACACTGCAAAAGCCATTGCGGCAGGAGTGCCCTACGAAGGTGATTTTTGGGATTTCTATATAGGAAAAGCCAAAGTGAAGAAGGCCTTAAAAGTGGGTGTGGTACTTACTATTCCCGCTGCCGGCAGCGAAGGTTCGGGCAATACGGTGATTACCAAACTGGAAGGTCTGCAAAAACTAAGTTTGCGTGTACCGGAATTACTACGGCCTGTTTTTGCTGTGATGAATCCGGAGCTGACCTATACTCTCCCCCCCTACCAGACAGCTTGTGGCATTGCCGATATGATGGTACACATTATGGAACGTTATTTTACCAACACTCCCGATGTAGAAATCAGTGACCGGCTGTGTGAAGGGACTTTGATGGCTATCATCAAAGAAGCATATAAAGTGAAGCAGAACCCGAACGATTACGAAGCACGCGCCAATATCATGTGGTGTGGAACAATTGCCCATAACGGTACTTGCGGAGTAGGTTGTGAGGAAGACTGGGCATCACATTTTCTGGAACATGAAATCAGTGCTGTATATAATGTGACACATGGAGCAGGACTAGCAGTAATCGTACCTGCATGGATGACATTCATGGCAGAACACAACCCGAAAAAGATTGCCCGGTTTGCAAACCGCGTTTTCGGAGTTCCCGAGAATGAGGATTTGGAAGAAATGGCACTTGCCGGCATATCACGATTGAAGCATTTTTTCAGATACATGGGCCTGCCGGTCAATTTCAAAGAATTGGGTATAGAACATCCTGATATTGAACTGCTAGTGAAAAAACTGCATGAAAACAAAGGTGAATTAGTAGGTAATTATGTAAAACTGAACAAAGAATACAGTAAAGAGATATTCGAACTAGCCTGCAAATAACCCGCACAGCCCAACTGTTCTAAAATATAGGCATCCGGTTTATCTGCCTTTATTTCATTCAGAACCGTAAAGCTCCTAAAGTATTCTATTTTCCAGACGCGCCGGCACGAACTACGTTATTCGTGCCAGCCGCATCTGAGAAATATAGCACCATTAAGCGACAGACACTTCATGCAACGACTTCCCTCTTGCCCATTTATACTCCAACATTTTCCACCTTTTACTTCACTATTTATATGCTTTTTAGCATAAAACGCTAGGTTTTTCCAACCATTTAAAGTAACTTCGCCGGACTTTTTTGGAGAAAAAACAATGTATATATTCCGATCAATTCACGAAATAATAAATACGATTTTTGTAGCTAAAGGGCTATTGGTAGAGATGTTTGAGAAGAGAAAAGTACTTAGTTTTCGATACTCGGACGCACTAGCCCTATTGAAAGAGGATGAAAACCGTTTAAAGATACTCATCGAAAAGGAAATCATACACCAAAACGGAAACTTTGTGGAACTGGATGCCCGATTCCTTGATTTCTTCGAACTGCTGCTGGAAGCGAACGAGGAAATCAACACGGCCACCGTAGAGGAAAACATAGAGTACCTGCACGAACTGATGGACTACTACCTGAAAGAAAAGATCCAGTCGCGCAAGGAAAGTTATGTACGCAATATCAAGATTACCTTTCAGAAACTGGCACGTGTAACGATACGGAACATTATCAACCTTCAACACAATATTGATAATGCTTTCAAACACGAGCCCACATACCAGATAAAAATAGCCAAACTGCAAAATCTGGACAAGAAACGAATCAACATCCAGCGGTTGATAGACTCTACCGAACATCTGATTCTGCATGAAGAACGGGATTTCTTCCGCCAAGCCACTGACGAAGAGCTGACCCGCATCCTGCTCGAACTGCGGCAGGAACTGCAACTATCAGCTCACAGTCTGATTCGTGCCCAGCAGGATATCATCAATTACCTGAACCAAATAAAGAATCAGGTGATACTGGTAGAAAAAATACGAAAAGTAAAATATCTGCAAGATCAGTTCGAGTTACGTGCCCGGAGTAATCTGTCCGAAATAATGGAAAGGGAACGCTCCCTCCTGTTGGAAGGCAATACACAAGCATCGTTCAAACTGTCCCCCAGCTATCTGGCCAGTGACGAAGTGCGTCCCATCATTCTGAAAGTTATCAGCAATCAGAAGTATCGTGAAATTGTACGGAAAAATGAAGCCGGAGCTTTCAGTGAAGAAGACTTGGAAGCACAGGCCATGTACGAAGAAGTGATTAATCTGGACGAAGTGGTAACCGCCTTTGTGCAGTCGGGGGCAGAAGCCCGCTGGAAAGGAGAGCCGGTCAGCGACCTTTTTTCCTTTCTGTTGCAATATCATTTCCATCGCGAAGTGGATGAAAAGGAACGTACCACGTTCTTCTGTCAGATTGTCTCACTTTACGAGAGCCAACTGGAAATCCGGAACGAGTTCGGACTCCACAATCAATATGAATATGCTAAAATATACCCACTCTGAGATTTATGGATTTAAATATACAAATACCCGATAATACCGCATCCATCTTTGAATACCTGCAAAAAGGACTGTTCATCAGTTCCAACAGCACCAGCGAAGAAGTACGCGATATGTATAATGAAATAGATG
>OLAM01000556.1_pt1 | contig 6850 bp, 7 predicted proteins | sample 1607581 | NCBI WGS metagenome assembly OLAM01 (sample SAMN02674606, study PRJEB24791) | human gut metagenome, SKBSTL068 | isolation source: stool | host: Homo sapiens | place: USA | reverse complement strand
TGTCAAAAGCTCTCCCTTTGGGAGAGCTGGACGCGAAGCGGCCTGAGAGGGTGAGGATGCTGAAATAGGAGCAACTATGCAATATAAACTTCTGGCAAGCGATTTCGACAATACCCTTGTTCCCTTTGGTGAGCCCTGCCCCCGCCCGGCGGTGGTCAAGGCCGTGAAAAAGATGCAGGCCGCAGGCGGCAAATTTGTGCTGAGCACCGGCCGCGGCTACTGCGTGATCAACAAGCAGCAGCTGGGCGGCATCCGGTTCAACTACGCCATCACCAACAACGGAGCCTGCGTGGTGGACAGGGACGGCGCGATCATCGCCGAGCACCCGATGACCAATGAGGAAATGTACGCACTGGTGGATTTCTGCGAGGATTACAACTACCCTCTGCAGTTCAATTTCCGGGATGGATACTATGCCTACTGCGAATACGAGAGCCTCCGGGATTTCTACGCCCAGCTGGGCGGCAGCGGCCTGACCTGCAAGGACGGCGAGGATCAGGACCGCCATCTCATCGATATGCCCCATGCCGCCTTTGCCTGCCTGCCCGATGAGGCGCTGGAGGCGTTCAACCGGAAGTACGGCCACCTGAACCTCCGTTTTATGATGGTGGGTGCTGTGCGTGAGGGCAGCTGGCACTGCTATGATATCGTCCGGGATGGCATTGATAAGGGGGTGGGTCTGGCTGACCTGTGTGAAACCGTGGGCCTGACGCTGGCCGATGCCGTTTCGGCGGGCGATTCCGCCAATGATGTGGGGATGCTGAAGGCGGCGGGACTGGGCTGCTGCATGGCCAACGGCTCGGACGATGCCAAGGAAGCCGCAGACCGCATCATCGGGGATGTGCGGGAGGACGGCCTTGCTGCCCTCATTGAGGAGCTGTGGTTCAACGGCCCCCGTGCGGAGCCCTCGGGCCATGAACTTGGCTCCCCCTGGGGCCAGATGGAAGCCGCGGAGGAAAAGCAGTGAGCTTTGCACCGGTCTACAACGAGCACAGCCGGGCGCTGATCCTGGGCACCTGGCCCAGCCCCAAGAGCCGGGAAATGTCCTTCTACTACGGCCACCCGCAAAACCGCTTTTGGCCCATGCTGGCGGCCCTGACCGGGGAGCCTGTGCCCGCCCGGGAGGACATCGAAGCGAAAAAGCAGATCATCCTGCGCCACGGGCTGGCCCTGTGGGATACGCTGGAAAGCTGTACCATCACCGGCGCGTCGGATGCGTCCATCCGGGACGTGGTGCCCAATGATATTGCCGGTCTGCTGGCAAAAGCGCCCATTGAGGCTGTTTTTTGCAACGGGGCCACGGCATATAAGATCTATACAAAGTATCTCGAGCCGGTCAGCGGCATCCCAGCGGTCAGGCTGCCCAGCACCAGCCCCGCCAATGCCGCCTGCAGGCCGGAAAAATTACGGGAGATCTGGCAGAAAGAATTGTCGAACTGGATTTTGCCTTGATTGCCGCGCGGACTTACCCGATCTGCCAGGGACTCCCCTATGAGGGAAGCTGGCGCGCAAGCGCCTGAGAGGTTTTACATTTCGATTTCAAACCTGTAAATAATTCGTGAAACGCTTGCGCCCCGCTGGAAAAGGATTTATTATGAAAGATACAGGGGGCGCAGCTCCCGGAAAAGGAGGAACCCATGAGCAAGATCATTCGCACCCGAAAGCCCAGTGTCCTGCCGTACTACGCGGCGGTGCTGGCATTTGTGGTGCTGTGCGCTGTGCTTCCGGTCTATCGGCTGTGGGCACTGCTGACGGCGCTGGGCGCGGCTGTGCTGGCCTTTGCCGGGGCCAAAAAGATCTGCCCGCCCCGGGTGGTGGAGACGGAAGTGCCCTTCCATACCGGTGTGGACGATGTGGATGCCATGCTGACCGAGATGCAGCAGCAGCTGGACACCCTCCATGCCCTGAACGAAGCCCTGCCGGACCCGCAGCTCTCCGCCGCCATGGCCCGGATGGAAAAGGCGGGCCGCTCCATTGTGGAAACGGTGGAAGCCACCCCCGCCAAGGCAAAGCAGGTGCGGCGGTTCGCCAATTACTATCTGCCCGATGCAGTGAACGTGCTGCAGCAGTATGCCAAGCTGGCAAAACAGGGGGTGCGGGGCGAGAATGCCGCCTCCATCCGCGCGGAGGTGGAGCACAACGCAGCCTCCATTGCCACGGCATTTGAAAATCAGCTGGATGCCCTGTATGCTGCCGAGAGCATGGACCTCTCGGCAGACCTGACCGTTTTGCAGAATATGCTGAAAGGGCAGGGATTGTAACAACTCTCTCAGTCAAAGCCTGACGGCTTTGCCAGCTCCCCCGAAGGGGGAGCCCTTGGCAAACCGGTTAGAGAATAGCGCACGCCGATAGGCGGCAGGCGCTGTCGTAATTGGAAAGGATGGAATCAACAATGGCTGACAACAACACTCTGAACTTCGATCTCGATGCTCCTGCAGTGCCCACCCTGACGCTGGACCCCACCCCGGAGGCCGCGGAGGAGAAAAAGCCTGAGCCCGCCCCGGCGGCCCAGCAGCCGGAGGTGCAGCTGACCCCTGAGGAGCAGGCAATGGTGGATTCCTTTGCGGAAAAGATCGATATCACCAACAGCCAGCAGGTGCTGCAGTATGGCTCCGCCTGCCAGAAGAAGATCGGCGATTTCTCCGAGGCTGCTCTGGCCAAGGTATCCACCAAGGATCTGGGCGAGGTGGGCGATATGATCACCAACCTCATCGGGGAGCTGAAGAGCTTTGATGCCAATGAGGAGCAGCAGAAGGGCATTCTGGGCTTCTTCAAAAAGAAAGGCAATGAGCTGGACAACCTGAAGACCAAGTACAACAAGGCCGAGACCAACGTGGAGAACATCCAGTCCATGCTGGAGGGCCATCAGGTGCAGCTGCTGAAAGACATCGCCATGCTGGATAAGATGTATGAGCTGAACATGGCCTACTTCAAGGAGCTGAGCATGTATATCCTGGCCGGCAAGAAAAAGCTGGCAGAGGTCCGTGCAAACGAGCTGCAGCAGGCCATGGACAAGGCCAAGCAGTCCGGCCTGCCCGAGGATGCTCAGGCCGCCCGCGACCTGGCAGACCAGTGCGAGCGCTTTGAGAAAAAGTTGTACGATCTGGAGCTGACCCGGAACATCAGCCTGCAGATGGGCCCTCAGATCCGCCTTTTGCAGAACAACAACACCATGATGGCGGAAAAGATCCAGTCCACCATCGTCAACACCATCCCGCTGTGGAAGAACCAGATGGTGCTGGCACTGGGTCTGGCCCACAGCCAGCAGGCCATGCAGGCCGAGCGTGCCGTGACCGACATGACCAACGACCTGCTCAAGAAGAACGCAGAGGCCCTGAAGATGGGTACCATCGAGACCGCAAAGGAATCTCAGCGCGGTGTGGTGGACATCGAGACCCTGCAGCAGACCAACAAGAGCCTGATCGAGACGCTGGACGAGCTGAACAAGATCCAGAGCGAGGGCCGCGCAAAGCGCGCTGCCGCCGAGCAGGAGCTGAACCGCATCGAGGACGAACTGAAAGCAAAAATGATGGAGATCCGGAGCTGAGATGGCAAACGCAGATTTTTCGCAAAAACAGAACAGCACTTCCGGCGGTTTTGACGCGGGCAGCTACCGCGAACAAAAGCAGCCGGAGCAGGCTGTACCGCTGACACCTCTGCAGCAGAAGCTGGCAGGGCTGGAAGCAAAGCTGCCCGCAGCCCTTTCCACCCGCGCAGCTGCACTGGCGCTGAGCGTGGTGGTGATGCTGGCGGCCTTTTTGGGCTTTGGCAGCGCCAAGCTGCGCAGCCGGTACAACGAAGTCCGCAAATGGTACACGGTGGGTGTGGCGGCAGACAACGGCTATAACCTCAACGAGGAGCTGACCACCCGCATGAACACGGCGGCAAACATCATCACTACCGCCAGCAGCACGCTGGGAGCGGACAGTGCCGAGGTGCAGGCCGCACAGAGCGCGCTGAGCGATTTTACCGCCTGTCTGGAAGCTGTGCAGAACGGCGGCAAAAGTCAGGCACTCACCTCGCTGCCCTATTATCAGGGCAGCACGATGCATGCGCTGTATCAGGCCAACGAGGTGCTGGGGTCGCGGATCGACCAGCTCTACGCAAAGCTGCAGGAGCAGGCCGCAGACCCCATGAAGATGAGCGCGGTGCAGGGCCAGTACGGCCAGTTCAACAGTGCGGCTACCATCATCGGCACCCTGAAATACAACGATGCCGTTTACGACTACCAGAAAGAGACCGGCGGCTTCCCGGCCAGCGTGCTGGGAGCCATTGCCGGTGTAAAGGAGGTTGAACCCTTCGCATGAAAAATTTTGCAAAACGCGTAAGCGCTCTGGTGCTGGCCCTTGTGGTGGGCGCAGCGGCCCTGTGCCCGGCGGCCCTTGCCGCCGCCAGCCTGCCGGACCTGCCCAAAGACGAATGTGTGGTGGATGATGCCAACATCCTGAGCGACAGCACTACCCAGACCATCGTTGATCTGAACAACCAGCTGCAGTCCAGCTGCAACGGAGCACAGATCAGCGTACTGACTGTAGATTATACGGGTAATTATTCCACTGAGGATTATGCAACACAGGCCTTCAACGCCTGGGGCATCGGCTCGGCTTCCGAGAACAACGGTGTGCTGATCCTGCTGGTGATGGAATCGCCCATCTACGAGGACGGCGATTACTACGTGACCTACGGCGACGGCTTCCGCAACACCACGCTGGAAAGTCAGGCCAGCGCCCTCGCCCAGACCATGGAAAATGACTTTGCCGCCTATGATTACGACGGTGCAGTGACCACCTGTGCCAACAATGTGGCCAGCACCATTGCAAGTGTTTATGGGGTAAATCTGAACAATGGCAGCTACGACGATGGCAGCTATGACGACGGCCCCACCACCTTTGGGGATATCGTTCTGGGTATCGTGATCCTGTTCATGTCCCTGATGGTGATGCTGATCATCGTACTGTTCGTGTTCCGGGTGTTCATTGCACCCATCGGCCACGCAGCAGGCTGGAACTGGGGTCCCTTTGCATGGGGCTACATGGCAGGTTCGGCCCGGCGGCGTTATCGTCCCGGCCCGCCTCCTCCTCCGGGCCCCGGCTTCGGTCCCGGATACGGCCCGGGCTATGGCCCCGGCCCCCGCAATGACCGGCCCCGCCCGCCCCGGAACAACAACCGGCGTCCGCCCCGTCCTCCCATGGGCGGCGGCTTTGGCGGCGGGTCCTTCGGTGGCTCCCGCGGAGGCGGCTCCTTTGGGGGCGGCTCGTTCGGCGGCGGCAGCTTCGGCGGCGGCTCCTTCGGTGGAATGGGCGGCGGCGGCAGCCACGGCGGCGGCGGTGGCCGCGGCCGTTAAAAACACAAAAACACGGAGAACTGCTGTGGGCGGTATGCCTGCGGCAGTTCTCTTTTTGGGTTTCAGGCGTGAAGGAAATTCATTTGACAAATCAACTTTGTTAACCTATACTGAGAAACATGCATAATAAGCCAGAAATAAAGGCTCTGAGGGCGGAAAAGCCGCAGAGCAGGGAACGATAAAAATAGAGGGAGAAAACCATGCTGACTCTGGATAAGATCTACCATGCAGCCTTTGTGCTCAAGGATGTTGCCCGCAAGACCGACCTCATCGAGGCACCCAAGCTCTCCAAGGACTGCCAGCTGTACCTGAAAACCGAAAACCTGCAGGCCACCGGCAGCTTTAAGGTGCGCGGTGCTTACTATAAGATCAGCCAGCTTTCCGAGGAGGAGAGCGCCAAGGGCGTGATCGCCTGCTCTGCCGGCAACCACGCACAGGGCGTGGCGCTGGCTGCTACCCGCCGCGGCATCAAGAGCATCGTCTGTATGCCGGATGGTGCCCCCATCATGAAGGTGGAGAATACCAAGAATCTGGGCGCAGAGGTGTGTCTGGTGCCCGGCACCTATGATGATGCCCACGACAAGGCTGTGGAGCTGCAGGAAGAGACCGGCATGACCTTTATCCACCCCTATGACGATGAGCAGGTCATCGCGGGGCAGGGAACCATTGGTCTGGAAATTCTGGATCAGCTGCCGGATGTGGATGCGGTCGTTGTGCCGGTGGGCGGCGGCGGCCTGATCTCCGGCGTGGCCTTTGCCATCAAGAGTCTGCGCCCGGAGGTGAAGGTCTATGGCGTACAGGCCGAGGGTGCACCCAGCATGTACCGCAGCCTGCACGAGCATAAGTACCAGACCCTGAAAGCCGTTTCTACCTTTGCAGACGGCATTCAGGTCAAGACTCCCGGTGAGCTGACCTACCAGATCTGTGAGCAGTATGTGGACGACATCGTGACCGTGAGTGAGGATGAGACCGCTGCCGCCATCCTCTCGCTGATGGAGAACCAGAAGCTGGTTGCCGAGGGTGCCGGAGCCGTGCCGGTGGCTGCAGTGCTGTTCCACAAGCTGCCGGTCGAGGGCAAAAAGGTGGCCTGCGTCGTCTCCGGCGGCAACATCGATGTGAACATCCTCAACCGCGTGATCACCCGTGGTCTGGTCATGAGCGGCCGCAAGGCGAACATGACCATTGCGCTGGAGGACAGGCCCGGCCAGCTCAAGAAGGTGGCCGAGATCGTGTCCCGCTGCGGCAGCAATGTGGTGTCGGTGCAGCACGATGGCTCCGATCCCAACATGCCCATTTCCAGCTGCTTCCTCAAGCTCACCCTTGAGACCCGCGATGCCGAGCAGATCGAGCAGATCCGCGCAGAGCTTGCAAAAGAGGGTTTCCAGCTTGTGAGCGAAAGAGTATAATAGAAGAAAAAAGAAAGGAACGTTTTATCATGAAAGTCGTTTCCACTTCCAACGCACCCGCAGCCATCGGCCCTTACAGCCAGGCGATCGATCTGGGCAA
>OLAM01000554.1_pt1 | contig 6858 bp, 4 predicted proteins | sample 1607581 | NCBI WGS metagenome assembly OLAM01 (sample SAMN02674606, study PRJEB24791) | human gut metagenome, SKBSTL068 | isolation source: stool | host: Homo sapiens | place: USA | reverse complement strand
ACTTCCAGCGGTACGATGGATAAAAAGGATTCCTCTGTCCGAGAGTATCTTGCCAACCGTGCCGATCTGGTAGGTGCGATTCGACTGCCGAACAATGCGTTTCAGCGCAATGCCAACACCGGCGTGGTGGCTGACATTCTGTTCCTGCAAAAGCGTGACCACCCGATTGATATTATTCCGGATTGGGTGCATCTAAACCGCACGGATGACGGACACACCATGAACAGCTACTTTGTCGCTCATCCTGAAATGGTTCTGGGCGATACGGTGGAAGAAAGTACCGCCTACGGCATGGACATTACAGTGCGTCCCATTGAGGGCATGGAACTGTCCGAACTTCTGAAAGAAGCAGTTTCCCACATCCAAGGAACCTATCAGGCTGTGGAGCTTCCCGAAGCTGACAAGGGTAAGGAAATCGAAACCATTCCTGCAACCCCGGATGTAAAGAATTTCTCTTATACCGTGGTGGATGGCAATGTGTACTTCCGTGAAAACTCCCTGATGCGCCGTGTAGACCTGAATGAGAAAGCAAAAGACCGTGTGATGGGCATGGTGGAACTTCGTGGTATCGTCAACGAGCTGATCGAATATCAGCTTGAGGATTACCCGGATGAAATGATTACTCAGAAACAGGCAGAACTGAATGATGCCTACGATGCGTTTGCCGCAAAGAACGGGCTTATCAATAACCGAGCCAACGGTCAGGCATTTGCCGATGATTCCTCCTACTATCTCCTGTGTTCTCTGGAAAATGTGGATGAGGACGGCAATCTGAAAAGCAAGGCGGATATGTTCACCAAGCGAACCATCAAGCCGGAACGCAGAGTGACGAGCGTGGATACGCCGTCCGAAGCTCTGGCAATCTCTATCGGTGAGCGTGGCAAGGTGGATTTGCCGTTTATGGCACAGCTGCTTGGAACAACCAGAAGCGCAGTATATACAATTCTTGATAATCCAAAGTATAGTCATTTTTTTGAATTCATTGTGATTGCAGAAAAGAAAAGGATCACAAAAGAGAGTTTTCGAAAATTCCTGGAAGGTCAGGATCGGTATAAGCTGGATCCATCGAATGATTATGAAGAACTTGCACAGGAACAGAATATTGCTCTGGCTAATTTCCGGCGGAAGAAATTATCACAGACCGGAATACGAGGAAGCAATGGAAATATAAAGTATCTTACTTTTGATGAAGCTTCCTATCTGGCAAAGGTCAGCAGAAGCATGATCAACAAGTGGGCGGATAAAGGAAAGTTCACAGTAATAAAAGTTGGCAGTCGAGTTAGGATCCGTCGGGATGAATTTGAGGACTGGATGGAACAAAGAGATTTGGAAAGGAGTATGCAATAATATGGCATCTATAAGAGAACGAAACGGAAAATTCAATGTAATCTATTCCTATACGAATGAAAAAGGTGAGAGAAAACAGAAATGGGAAATCTATGAAACGAAAGCCGAAGCAAAGAGAAGAAAAAAAGAAATTGAATATAAAAAAGAGATGGGATCATTTGTCGTCCGTAAATGCAAAACACTGGACGAGCTTATTACAGAATATGTTGCACTTTATGGCAAAGAAAACTGGGCGCTTTCTACGTATGAAGGAAATGTCTCTCTTATCAATAACTATATTCTTCCGATCATTGGTGATACGAAACTCTCAGAGATCAATACCCGTTTCATCGAAAGATATTATCAGAGTCTTTTGAAGAGACGTGCAGTTATCAATCCATTGAATAAAACCAGTCGAAATGAATTTGTATCGTCCAGTACGGTCAGGGATGTTAATAAGCTGCTCAGGAACTGTTTTGAACAGGCAGTGAAACACTGTCTCCGGAACAAGAGAAAGTGCTTACGAAGTATTGTGATGAAATATTTGCCAGCGGAGCAGAAACAGAAGAGTTTTTCTATCGCCTGGGTATAAAGGATGGACTGAGATTAAAAAGTACGGTAAAATCTGTATTAGAAATGATGTCGTGAAATTGGTATTTGAGGAGATAGACTAGTGAGAACATACGAGAACAAAGATGAACTTAAGAACGAGATAAATAAAAGTTTTGCAAAGTACATTTCAGAATTTGATATTATTCCGGAATCATTAAAAGATAAGAGAGTTGAGGAAGTTGACAGAACTCCAGCAGAAAATCTTGCTTACCAGGTTGGCTGGACAACTCTTGTTCTTAAATGGGAATCAGACGAAAGAAATGGTCTTCATGTCAAGACTCCTTCGGATGATTTTAAGTGGAATCAGCTTGGCGAATTATATCAATGGTTTACAGATACATATGCTTATCTGTCGTTGCAGGAGTTGAAAGATATGCTGAAAGAGAATATTAATTCGATTTATGAAATGATTGACTCATTAAGCGACGAAGAGTTATTCGAGCCCCATATGAGAAAGTGGGCCGATGAAGCAACCAAAACAGCGGTCTGGGAAGTATACAAGTTTATACATGTTAACACGGTTGCTCCGTTCGGAACATTTAGAACTAAGATTAGAAAATGGAAAAAGATAGCACTATAACTTTCAGTTTGTAGAATTAAGAAAATCGAAACTTACACAATTCTTGAACTCAACACAAACTGCCGTCAGTGTTGTTCCGTTACTCGTTCTTTGCTGGTATCATAGAACCATCAAATGAAGGAGGCAACAAGCCATGAATACAGATAAAATCTATGCAGAACAACTCGCAAACGAATATGCACTCAAGGACACCTCCAAGGTGATCGCTCTTCGCAAGCTGGATGCAAAAGCCAAGCTTCCCGCAAACGTTTTTACCTACACCTTCGGTATTATCACAGCGTTGGTAGCCGGTGTCGGGATGTGCCTTTCCATGAAGGTTATCGGCAACGGTAGTACTGCTATGTTTGTTCTCGGCGTGATTGTCGGCATTATCGGGCTGCTGGGTATGGGCGTTAATTACCCCATCTACAAAAAATTGCTGGCTCAGGGCAAGCAGAAATACGCTTTTGAAATCATGGAACTGGCAAAAGAAATCAGTGAGAAGTAAACAAAAACACGAAAGAAGGTGGGAATGATTGAATAGATCAGAAAGCAGATATTTTGCTACTGCAGCCAGAATGGACGAAGCCTTTCTGACACTTCTGGCAAAAAAGGATTTTGAGTATATTACAATCAAAGAAATCTGTGAAGTAGCAGGGGTCAATCGTTCCACCTTCTATCTGCACTATGAAACGATGTCAGACCTGCTCTCGGAGAGTGTCGGTCGTATGAACGAGCAATTTCTTGCTTCTATGGAGAAAGATTCGGATGCCTTTTCTACAAAGCTGCGGAATTGCCCGAGGGATGAATTATATCTAATTACGCCGGATTATTTAACACCATACCTCAGTTACATTAAGAACAACAAGCGACTGTTCCGCACGGCAACAGAAAATGCGGCGGTGTTGGGGATGGATAAAAGCTATGATAGGATGTTCCGTCATGTGTTTACGCCGATTCTCGACCGTTACAGTGTACTACAGCAAGATCGACCTTATATCATGGCCTTTTATATTCGGGGACTGATGGCAATTATCTCAGAATGGCTCAAGAACGACTGCACCGATTCCATTACGTATGTTACAGGTGTGATTCAGCAGTGTGTAAAAATGCCACAAAGCGAAACAACGAACGCTGTTTGACAACTTCAAGTTTGTATAACCAATAATAATTTAATACTCACAGTTTTACTTAGCAGGAAATCTTTTAGGTTTCCTGCTTTTCTTTTACCCAAAACTGAAAGGAGGACAGAACACCATGCCAACCAAAGCTGAACTATATGCACAGATGGCGGACAAGGTGGCAACACAGCTCACGGGGAGCTGGCAGGAATGGGCAGGGTTTCTCACCACTGCTTCCCGACTTTACAAATACCCGTTCCATGAACAGCTGATGATCTACGCCCAGCGACCGGACGCCACCGCCTGTGCAGAGTACGATTTGTGGAATGAAAAGATGGGCCGGTATGTAAGGCGCGGTTCCAAGGGGATCGCTCTGGTGGACGATTCCGGGGACAGACCTCGCCTGCGTTATGTCTTTGACATTTCCGACACCGGAACCCGTGAACATTCCCGCACTCCCTGGCTGTGGCAGCTGGAGGAGCGCCATTTGGATTCGGTGCAGGTCATGCTGGAGCGCACCTATGATGTTTCCGGTGATGACCTTGCCGGACAGCTCACCGAGGTAGCCGGAAAACTGGCTGAGGAATACTGGACGGAGCATCAGCAGGACTTCTTCTATATCGTTGACGGTTCCTTTTTGGAGGAATATGATGAGTATAACATCGGAGTGCAGTTCAAGGCAGCCGCCACCGTCAGCATCACTTACGCTTTGATGTCCCGCTGTGGACTGGAGCCGGAACGCTACTTCGACCACGAAGATTTCATGGCGATCTTTGATTTCAACACCCCGTCCACCATCGGGGCGCTGGGAACAGCGGTCAGCCAGATCAACCAGCAGGTGCTGCGGCAGATCGGCGTTACCGTCCGAAATGCAGAGCGCGAAGCCAACCAAGAAAGGAGCAAACAAGATGAACAATCCCATGACCTATATCCAGAACGGAGACTATCTGATTCCCGACCTGAAGCTGAGCCAGCAGCCGGAGAAACCCCTGGGCAAGTACGGCAGGATGAGGAAAACCTACCTGAAGGAACACCGTCCCATCCTCTACAACCAGATGCTACTGAGCGAGAAGCTGTACCCGCACCTTCTGGAGATCGACGAGACCGCCCAGAGCAGACTGGAGCAGATGATGCCCCAGCTGGCGAAGGAAGCGGGAGCCACCGAGGAACTGAAAGCCAGCGATCCCATGAAGTGGGTGGGGCTGATGAACACCTGCAAAGCCCAGGCAGAGGAGATCCTGATGGCGGAGCTTATCAACAGCTGACCCTAAACCTGTTCCTCTCCGAAGCGGAACAGATCCAATCCATAGATGAAGCAGAGAATGTAGCGCATACATCCTCTGCTTTTTCTTTTGCCCAAAATGATATTGACCATGTGCTGCGTTTGGGCGGCAATACAGACCGCCAGAGAGAGCGTGTGGTTGCAGCCTTTGAAAAGCAGAAAACCACCGCTGAGATTGCCGAGATACTGAAAACGCTGTACCACGGCGGCAACGGCCTTGGCAGTGTGAGCGCATGGTATGCCGAGGATGGTATCCATCTTTCCCACGGGAAGTCTGTCCGTTATGACAGGTCTGCCCAGGTCATTTCCTGGGAGAGCGCCGCAGAGCGTATCGGGGAGCTTTTGGAGAGCGGCCAGTTTGCCTCCAATGTGGAGCTTGCAGAAGCGGCAGGCTATGAACAATCCCTCCTCTCGGAAAAGCTCTGGCATCTGTATCACGATTTCAGCGAGGACGCCAGAGAAGCCGGATATTTGTCCAGCCTGTCAGAGATCAAAGGCAATGGGTTCCCGGAGGAGACCCGCCGCCTGACGGAGCAGCTGAGTGACCCGGCTTTCCGCCAGACCCTCAAGGAAGAATACGCTGCCTTCTGGACTGCCTATCAGCAGGACCGTGACCTGTTGCGCTTTCATTACCATAGGCCAAGGGAAATCTGGGAGAACCTGAAAGACCTTGACCTGCCCCGCAGGACTTTTTCTTCGGACCTTTCCCAAGTGCCAACCGTCCAGCATTTCATTACCGAGGATGAGATCGACGCCGCCATGACCGGCGGCAGCAGTTTTGCCGGAGGAAAAGGCCGTATCTATGCGTTCTTCATGGAAAACCATACGGATAAGGAAAAAGTGAGATTCCTCAAAGACGAGTATGGCATTGGCGGACGCTCTCATGCCCTGTCCGGCGCAACACACAGCGGCGAAGATCACGACGGAAAAGGACTGCACTATAAAAAGCAGGACTGCCCGGATGTTCACTTGAACTGGGAAAAGGTTGCCAAGCGCATTACCTCACTTGTCCAGAAAGGCCGCTATCTTACCGAACAGGAACAAGCGCAGTATGACAAGATCCAGGCTGAAAAGGATCTGGCAGAAGAAGATGCCATTCATGCCCAGCAGCCGGAGATAGAGGAAGAAACGCCAAAGCCTACCCTTCGGGAGCAGTTTGAGCAGTATAAGCCTGTGGTGACTGCCGCCATTTCCGAGGATGCCGCATACCGCAATGCCTGCGGGCATTCTGACCGTGAAAATGCTGTCATCGAGGGCAATGCCGCTGTGCGCCGTGCGGTTCTTGGCTCTAAGGATATGGAGCTGATTCGGCTCTATTCCGATGTGCCGGAGTTCCGCCAGCGTCTGCACCGGGAAGTGATCGACGAAACCTATCCAAAGCTCCATGAGCTTCTGCGCCCTCTTTCTCAGGAAGATATTGATACTGCCCTTTGTGCATGGAACGGCAATATTGAGAGTAAACACGCTGTCGTCCGCTATATGAAAGATCATGCAAGAGAGAAAGATACCGCTGCATGGCTGGCTCAGGAATACAGTGGCAGCAACATCCCGTTCGTTGTCCGTGCCGGAAGCCCGGAGGAAACGCAGCTGCCCTGGCCGAAGGTACAGCGCAGGCTTGCCCAGCTCATTCAGGAGGACCGGTTCTATACCGAAGAAGAACAGGACCGTTTTGACAACATCGACCCCATCGCCATCCGGGAAGCCCTGGAGGAAAGAGGGATCGTCAACGGACAGGTGGCAGACCCGGAAAAACTGGACAATGACCCGTTTATCCAGCGGGTGATGTCGGATGCAGAGCAGATCGCAGCTGCCGAGACAGAGCAGACTTCCGAAGTTTCCATTTCCGATGAGGAATATGATGCAGTTCGCCGCCCAACTCCGCAAAGAACCTCCTATGACCCTGCAGCCCCGGTTTATGCCGTGGGTGATACCGTGTATATCGAGGATGACGCCTATCA
>OLAM01000551.1_pt1 | contig 6901 bp, 7 predicted proteins | sample 1607581 | NCBI WGS metagenome assembly OLAM01 (sample SAMN02674606, study PRJEB24791) | human gut metagenome, SKBSTL068 | isolation source: stool | host: Homo sapiens | place: USA | reverse complement strand
TGATCGGTGCGTTGTCCTTCGGCGGCGGCTACGGCATGATCTCGCTGGTGCGGGAAACGGTCTTAGGACGCGGCTGGTTGACGGAAGGCGAATTCCTCAGCTTCATTGCCGTGTCAGAGTCCACACCCGGCCCGCTGGCCATCAATATGGCCACCTTCATCGGTGCTTCGCAGGGCGGCTTCTGGGGTGCGCTGTGCGCGACATTGGGCGTGGTGCTGCCGTCCTTTGTTATTATCCTGCTCGTTGCATCGGTGCTGCAGAACCTGATGAAGTATGCGGGAGTCAACGCAGTTCTTGGCGGCGTTCGTCCCTGTGTGGTGGCGATGATCCTGGCAACTGCAGTCAACATGGCGCTTTCTACGCTGGCCGGGTTTGCAGCGGACAAGGCAGGCATTGCACCGGATCTCCGTTCCATTGTGGTGTTCCTGCTGCTGTGGGCGCTGCATCTGCTGTGCCGCAAAAGGAACGGCAAGGCACCATCCCCCATTCTCATGATCCTGATTTCCGCAGGGCTGGGCATCCTGTTCTGGGGAGCATAAAAAATAACGCGCCGGGTGGTTCTCGTTGAACGATCCGGTGCGTTTTGTTGTAAAAAGCCGGGCACAGGAAAACTCATGGCTCCCTGTGCCCGGCTTCAGCTTTTATTGGAATTTAGGCGCTATGCGATCAAGCTGCAACGGAAGAAGCAGCTTCGCTGGAAGCGGCCTCAGAAGAAGCGGCCTCGCTGGAAGCAGCCTCAGAAGAAGAACCGTTCTCCTCTGCAACAGCGGAAGAAGCGCTCTCCTCGGCCTCAGCAGCAACAGAAGTGCTGGTAGAAGCAGCCTCGGAAGAGGATGCAGCAGTGGAGGAAGCAGAACCGCCGCAAGCGGTCATGCCAACAGCCAGAGCCAGAGCAACAACAGCAACACAAACATTCTTGAGTTTCATATCTAAAATCTCCTTGCCATACGCAAATGTATTTTGCAGAAGGCCCTACAGGAAGTGCCTTTCTGCAAGTGGATATTCTAGTCTTTTTTGCGAAAAAATCAAGAGCTTTTTTGGCTAAGAAGTGAGATTTCAATGATAATCTACGATTTTGTTATAATTTATCGCTAAAAGTCAAAGAGTTTTTGTTAAACTGATCGAAGCACAGGGAGACTCAGGAAAGAATTTTTTACCGCGTTGTAATCACTTTGTAATTTCTTTCATTGTTTGTTCACTTGAATCAAGACGGGAATGCATGTTCCCGAAAGAGAAATAAAGAAATGCAAAAGTGAGGATGATGCGGCTCCGGAAACGGAAAAGAACCATTTGTCACCTGACAGTTGACCTGCAGAGAAAGAAAAGATGGTAAACTTTGTGCAGCGAACCTGAACAAAAATATCAAAAAATGACAAGTGTTATTTGAAAGTGATTTTTATTGGACATAAAAAGCGGATAATACAGACAAAGCAGGGGATGAACGGGCTCCCTGAAAATAAAACATGTGTTTTGGAGGAAATAAAGATGAAGTACTATGTTACATTGACCGGACTCAACTACCGCTTCGGCACTCAGCCGTTTGCAGTGGGCCAGAAGGTAAAGCTGGTCAAGGAGCCGGAGAATGACTTTGACCGCGAAGCCATCCGCGCAGAACTGCCGGGTCTGGGCAAGGTGGGTTATGTGGCCAACAGCACTCACACCGTGCTGGGCGACTGTTACAGCGCAGGCCGCATCTATGATAAGATCGGCGCTGCTGCCACCGCAAAGGTGAAGTATGTGCTTGCCAATGCGGTGGTATGCAGCGTAAAGGCGGCGGATATGGGGCAGACTGGCCTGCCGCCGGTCGATCCGGCTACGGGTCTGCCCTTTAGCAACGAAGATAAAGATATTTCGTTCTGAAAGGAGAAAATCCAGAATGGGAAAACTGACTATCGAAGGAAGAGCGTCGAAGAAGTATGATTATGACCAGATGAGCGTCTCTGTGACATTTCACAGCCGGATGAGCACTACGTCACAGGCCCTGAAAAATGTGATGCGGCAATCAGAATTGTTTTTGGAAAAGCTGGATGCCGCAGGAATCGCGCCGGAAAATGTGCAAATCGGAAAGGACTCGACGGAGGAAGAAAGCTATCATGAGCCTTACACGGTGCGGGCAAACCGTGAGCTGAAAATCAGCACTGCGTTCAGCATGGATTTTGCAAATTATATCCGATATCTTATAGAGGAAAATGAGCTGGATGCGGAAATTGAGACGAACTATGCTTTTTCCAATCAGGAAGAAATCCGTGCAGAACTGATTCGGCTTGCGCTGGAGGATTCCAAGGCGAAAGCAGGTGATATCGCGCAGACTATGGGGCAGAAGCTGGTCGGAATCGAATCGGTCGTGGTTGGAAATGATCCTGTGAGACCGCTGGTCTATTCAGCCAGCCAAGGAGAAAATGAATGTGGCGATGGCTATTATGAGCAGCTGATGTCGGTGCTGCCCAGAAGGGTGAAGGCTCCGACAACGGACCGGAGTGAATCCGTTAAGGTCGTCTGGCTTACAGAGTGACAAGCTCCGCGTTCTCTGCACATTTTCTCTCTTCCCGTCATACACCGGGCAAAGGGGGAATGTATCGTGAACCAGATCGTTTTCACTGCGTGGGTGCTGCTGTTCCCGGCGGCGTGCACTACACTGGGGGCAGCAGGCGTGTTTTTGCTGCGGCGGCAGTCGCGGCCCTGCACGCAGCGTATCCTGTGCGGCATGGCAGCGGGCATCATGCTGGCAGCCAGTGTGTGGAGCCTGCTGCTGCCTGCTATCCAGCGCGGACAGACTTTGCCGCTTCCGGCATGGATCCCATCGGCAGTGGGGCTTGTGCTGGGCGCAGTGGGCCTTTTGCAGGTGGAACAGTTTGCCGGGCAGCTGCTGGCAGGCGAGGCCGGGCACGGCGGACGTATGGTGCTGGCTGTAACATTGCACAACCTGCCCGAGGGTATGGTGGCGGGCCTTGCCGCTGCACTGGCATTGACCGGGGAGCCGGATGCCATCAGCGGTGCACTGGCGCTGAGCCTTGGCATCGGCCTGCAGAATATCCCGGAAGGTGCAGCAGTCAGCCTGCCGCTGGCCCATAACGGCCGCACCCGCAGTCAGGCGTTTTTTGCGGGAGCGGCTTCCGGGCTGGTAGAGCCGTTGGGGGCATTGCTTGCCTTTGCCCTGGCCGAATGGGTCAGTACTGCGCTGCCGTGGCTGCTCAGCGCAGCGGCGGGCTGTATGGTGTGCGTGACCGCACAGGAGATGATCCCGCAGGCCGTGGAGGGCGACGAGCCTGCCGGTGTTGTAAGCATCGTGCTGGGATTTGCGCTGATGATGGCGCTGGATGTGGCATTGTAAGAAAAAAAGGGCGGCTGCAAAATCAATGCCGTTAAATAAAATAACAGGATAAAAGCAAAGCGCAGTACAAAACGCGAAAGCGCAGAGAATGTACTGCGCTTTTTGGATTTTAGAGAACATCACATTTTCTGACTTTGGGCTATCCTATTTGATCGTTTCATGCGTGGGCCGTGAAATGATACCTCCCACCCCTTGCAATCTGCCTGCGTTTATGGTACAATATTCTGGCATTCAGAAGGATGTGTCGGACAGCGCCTGCTGCGTGGTTCGGCATACGGATGCGGGTCCTGTACGATGGATTCGCTGTGAACCAGGTCAGGTGGGGAACCAAGCAGCCTTAAGCAGTGCGTTCGTGCGTTTCAGTAAGCCTGCATCCGTATGCCGAGTTACGCAAGGCGGGGACAAAACCCCGTCAGCGCTGTCCTTTTTATTTTGCAGGAAAGGGGAGAGAACCATGTACCGTGCCTTGTACCGCAAATGGAGACCGCAGCGTTTTGAGGATGTGGTAGGCCAGCGGGCCATTGTTACTGCGCTGAAAAACCAGATCACGGCAAACCGTGTGGGCCATGCCTACCTGTTTACCGGCGTGCGCGGCACCGGCAAAACCACCTGCGCCAAGATCTTTGCAAAGGCAGTCAACTGCCTGCATCCCCAGAACGGTGACCCCTGCGGTGAGTGCGAGATCTGCAGAGGCATCGACAACGGCAGCATTCTGGACGTGGTGGAGATGGACGCGGCCTCCAACAACGGCGTGGACGATATCCGTGATCTGCGTGATGAAACGGCCTACACCCCCAGCGCCTGTCATTATAAGGTATATATCATCGACGAGGTGCACATGCTCTCCACGGCAGCGTTCAATGCCCTGCTGAAAACGCTGGAGGAGCCGCCCGCCCACGTCATCTTTATTCTGGCGACCACGGAGATCCAGAAGGTCCCCGCCACCATCCTTTCCCGGTGCCAGCGGTACGATTTTACCCGCATCGGCCCTGAGGATATCGCCCAGCGTGTGGAGTACATCGCCGGGCAGGAGGGACTGGAGCTGTCCGGCGAGGGGGCAGAGCTCATCTCCCGCCTTGCCGATGGTGCCATGCGAGACGCGCTGTCCATTCTGGATACCTGTGCCGGTGTCACGGCAAAGATCGATGCGGACGTTGTCCGCCGGATGGCAGGTGTGACTGACCGGAGCTATCTGTTCCATATTTCGGATGCGCTGGAAGCGCAGGATGCCGCCGCGGCACTGGCACAGCTGGCTCAACTGCGCCAGCAGTCGGTGGATGTGAAGCGGCTGACCGAGGAGCTCATTGCCCATTACCGTGCGCTGATGCTGGCGGCCCTGCCCGGCGGGCAGGCACTGCTCTCGGGTGTATCTCCGGAAGAGGAAAAGCTCTATCTGGAAAAAGGCCCCCGGATGGGGCAGCGGGAGGCGATCCGGGCCATCCGGGCTCTGGGCAACGCTCTGGAGCACATGACCCGTGGCAGTGACCAGCGGATAGAGCTGGAACTGGCCCTGTTCAGCCTTTCGGAGCCGCCCCAGCAGGTGGCGGTACAGGCTGTGCCCGCCGCCCGGCCTGCGGTCCCTGCACAGGAGGCCCCCAGACCGTTTGCGTCTGCACCGGTCAAGCCTTTTGTAAGTGCACCGGCGGCATCGGCTCCCGTGCAGGAACCTTCTGTGGAACCGGCACCGATGCAGCAGTCTGAGCCGGAACCGGCACCTCAGCCCGTGGAACCGCCCAAGGCAGAAGCAGCAGCTCCTGCGGAAGAAGAGCTGCCGCCCCTGCCGGAGGAACCACCGGTGACTTCGGAGGCCCCGCCCCCTTGGGACGAGCCGACCCCGGCTGCGCCGCCGCAGAGAGAAGCGCCTCTGGCTCCTGCGCAGGAAGTGCCTGCGGCCCAGCCTCAGCCGGAGCCCAAGCCGGAATATACGGCAGACCCGGCGCTGAACAAGCCTCGCAAAGTGGCGGCAGAGGGGATCAATCCCTTCCCGCAGTGGGCAGAGGTCATCAAGCTCCTGCAGGAGCAGGATCCCATGCTCTACACCTACCTGAAAAAGTCCAAGGGTTACTTTGATGGTACCCGGGTGCTCATCGATGGCGGAAAGACCTTCCGGGATTTTATCCGCGCCAACAAGGAAAGCCAGAAGCTCATCAAAAAGCTGATCGCGCAGGTGTCCGGTGTGGCGGTGCCCATCGGCCCTTATGAATCCAAGACGGTCAATCGCGCCTCGGCCAACGCCGAGGAATCCCTCCGCAAGCTGGAACAGCTGGGGCTGGAGGTGTCGATTGAGGATAGTGAACGCAAAAAACGATAAATAAAAGGAGAACCAACCATGAAAGCAAGAATGCCCGCAGGCTTCGGCCGCCCCGATATGAACTCCCTGATGCGTCAGGCCCAGAAGATGCAGGAAGATATGAAGGCCAAGCAGGCAGAGCTGGAAGCTGCCGAGTACACTGGCAGTGCATCCGGTGAGATGGTCACTGTGAAGATGAACGGCAAGCACGAGGTGCTGAGCATCACCATTAAGCCTGAGGCCGTGGACCCCGACGATATTGAGATGCTGGAAGACCTGGTGGCTGCTGCCGTCAATGCAACCGTCAAGCAGGTGGATGAGACGGCTGAGGCCGAAATGGGCAAATTGACCGGCGGCCTGAACATTCCCGGTCTTTGATCAAAGTGGAGGAGCACCATGGGTTATAATGCAGCCCCGCTGGAAAAGCTGATCGAAGAATTCAGCAAGTTCCCGGGCATTGGGCGGAAGGGTGCGACCCGGATGGCCTATCAGGTACTGAGCATGTCGGATCAGGATGCCGCCGCACTGGCGGGTGCGATCCAGAACGCCCACACCAAGCTCCACCGCTGCCGTGTCTGCCAGAATTATACCGAAGCCGAGCTCTGCCCCATCTGTGCCAGTGCCAAGCGGGACCGCTCTGTCATCTGTGTGGTGGAAACGCCCCGTGACGTGCAGGCGTTTGAGCGCACCCGAGAGTACCATGGAATGTACCATGTGCTCCACGGCCTCATCAGCCCCATGGATGGCATCGGTGCCGAACAGCTGACGGTCAAGGAACTGCTGGCCCGTCTGGGGGACGGTGAAGTGAAGGAAGTGATCATGGCCATGAACCCCACCGTTGAAGGTGAGGCAACGGCCATGTATCTGGCAAAGCTCATCAAGCCCCTGGGCATCAAGACCACCCGTCTGGCCTATGGCCTGCCCGTGGGTGCCAGCCTGGAGTATACCGATGAGACGACCCTGTACCGGGCGCTGTCTGGCCGGGGAGAACTGTAATCATTTGTATTTCAAAGCCCTGCGTTTGCGCGCAGGGCTTTGTGTTGTTTATGGGATAAAAAAGAAACACCCGGCCGGGGAAATGAAACAAATTCAAGAAATATAGAAAAAACTCAAAAAAGATGCAAAAAAGTGTTGACAGAAGGCTGGGGATGTGGTATTATACTTGAGCGCCAAGGGCCGCCGGAAAGAATGACTTCTGAAAGCGGCAGAAGCAAAGCGAAAGAACCAATATGGATACGTTGAAAAACGAGCCACAAGTTCGAAAAAATCGAAAAGCTTCT
>OLAM01000512.1_pt1 | contig 7274 bp, 2 predicted proteins | sample 1607581 | NCBI WGS metagenome assembly OLAM01 (sample SAMN02674606, study PRJEB24791) | human gut metagenome, SKBSTL068 | isolation source: stool | host: Homo sapiens | place: USA | reverse complement strand
CCTGTTACCGATGTCCGTCCTGAACATGGCAACCGTGTATGGGCACCCAGTATCCGCCACCATAACGGTGAATTCTATATATTCTGGGGTGACCCGGACCAAGGAGCATTCATGGTGAAAGCCAAAGATCCGAAAGGTCCCTGGAGCGAGCCAGTTTTGGTGAAAGCCGGAAAAGGCATCATCGACACGACTCCATTATGGGATGATGACGGTCGTGTATATTTGGTTCACGCTTATGCAGGAAGCCGGGCCGGACTGAAAAGTGTAATTACAATTTGTGAGCTAAGTGCCGATGCAAGTAAAGCTATCACACAATCCCGTATCATTTTCGATGGTCATGAAGCACATCAAACTTGTGAAGGGCCCAAATTCTATAAACGTAATGGATACTATTACATCTTCCATCCGGCAGGCGGCGTTCCTACAGGATGGCAAGTCGTACTTCGCTCAAAAAACGTATACGGTCCATACGAATGGAAAACAGTATTAGCGCAAGGCAACTCTCCCGTCAACGGGCCTCATCAAGGCGGTTGGGTAGACACCCCTACGGGAGAGGACTGGTTCATGCACTTCCAAGACGTAGGAGCTTACGGACGCTTAGTCCATCTGCAACCTATGAAATGGGTTGATGACTGGCCCGTTATAGGTGTTGATAAAGACGGCGATGGTTGTGGCGAACCTGTTCTGACTTATAAAAAGCCTAATGTAGGTAAGAACTATCCTATTTGTACCCCGCAAGAAAGTGATGAGTTTGATGGTTATACATTGTCTCCTCAATGGCAATGGCAGGCTAACATCAATGAAAAATGGGCTTATTTCAACGGAGGAGAAGGATTTGTACGTCTATACTCCTACCCAGTTCCCGAAGATTATAAAAGTTTATGGGATGTTTCTAATCTGATGCTACAAAAAACCCCGGCTCCCAATTTTACTGCCACCACCAAACTTACTTTCAAGCCGACAGAAAAATATAAAGGTGAACGCACGGGACTGGTTGTAATGGGAATGGATTATGCCGGATTAGTTGTTGAAAACACAGACAACGGACTTGTCCTGTCACAAGTGGAATGCCTGAAAGCCGATCGGGGAGCTACTGAAAAAGTAAATGCTTCCGTTCCCTTAAAAGACGGCACAATCTATCTTCGCGCTAAATTTTCCGCAAAAGGAGACAAGATTAAAGCCAGTGAAGGCGGTCACGACTTATTAGTGAAATGTAACCTCAGCTACAGTACGGACGGCAAGAAATTCCAGCCATTAGGAGAAACTTTCCAAGTAAAAGAAGGTAAATGGATAGGAGCCAAGGTAGGTATCTTCTGTACGCGCCCCGCTATTGTAACCAATGACGGAGGATGGACGGACGCTGACTGGTTCAGAATTGAAAAATAAAGAAAATATTCATAATACATTGTACTTTTTGCATTTTTAATCCATGAAAGTCGTATATCGTGTCGGTTAAATTCCTAATTTTGTGCCGCAAAAGGCATCCATGAACAATAATGCAAGAAAATACAATAGATATAATGAAGTAGACGAAAGGATACTAGCTCTCTTTGCTGAAAACAAAGAAAAGGCCTTTCGTCTACTGTATGATACTTATTATCTCCCTTTATGTCTCTACTCTGTACAGTTCACAGGTTCTGCGGAAACATCAGAAGATATCGTACAGAATTTATTTGTGAGTTTTTGGGATAAAAACTCGCATACCACTATTTCCTCCAATCTGCACGCATGGCTATTCAATGCCGTCCGTTTCTCCTCACTGACCAAAGTACAACGGGAACGTTACTTTTCTTTAGACGAAATGGAAGAAGAATCTTATTCTCCTATCGATGATTTTTATGATGAAGAAGAGCTATTGCAAAAAAGGAATCAATTACTGGCCGAATTAAAAAAATTGCCGGAACAAGAGTATAATGTTTTAGTCAAAATTATTCTGGAAGACAAAAAATACAAAGAAGTAGCTGAAGAGCTCCATATTTCCATAAATACAGTAAAAACCCACCTATCACGCGCACTAAAAATGTTGCGTCGTTTCAATATGACAGAAATCCTAATCTTATTTAATTTATAAATTTCTTCAGATTTTTGTCACCCATTTTGTGTAATTGTGATACTTCTGTTAAACAGTACAACAATTATGCAAAAGAATAAAACGGAAATTCTAATTCAAAAATACCTGTCCCATCAACTCAATGAACAGGAATTTGAAGAATTAAAGCAATGGATTGAAAAGGACGCATCGCATAGAGAAATTTTTGTGAAGTTACTTTCACTCCATCATGTAAACAACCAACTTAACTTATTACATCAGTTTGATAAAGAAGGCTCATGGAAGTCACTTCAAAATCGTTGTAACCAATCCGGTAGTATTTATCGCCGTATCGTAGTCTATTCCTCAGCCGCTGCAATAGCAATACTGATAGGGATTACCTCCATTTTATATTTCAATGACCGGAACCTAGCACCTGTTATTGCCCAAAGCGAACAATCACAACAATCACCTCTTTCCCAAAATCCAGAAACTCCTAAAGCCACCTGGGTACAAGCAAACCAGTCTGTAGTTCCACTTTATAACAGCCAACGGGAAATCAATGGAAGTCGTATCAACAATGGAGAGATCACATTCCCACAAGAAAGTAATTATCCTCATAAGCCAGAACCAGATGCTGAATTATTACAGAATAAAATCATAGTACCCAAAGGTTCGGAATACGCAATAGTACTGGCTGACGGCACAAAAGTAAAAATGAATGCGGACTCCCATATCAACTTTCCGGTTCAATTCGGAGATACCCGGGAAGTTACTTTGGAAGGAGAGGCCATGTTTGAGGTTACACACGATGAAGCCCGCCCTTTCATAATAAAAACACACGACCATACTATTTATGTATTAGGAACAACTTTCAATATCTCGGCTTATCCCGATGAAGAATTATCAGTAACCTTGATTGAAGGAAAATTAAAGGTAAATGCTCCATCAGGTGAATATTATCTACTACCAGGCGAACATTACTCTTCTGCACAATCAAAAGTTTACAAAGTAGATCCTGAATTCTATATTTCATGGACTGAGGGCGCTATGGAATTTGACGCAATGCCATTTCCCTTGCTGATAGCCCGTCTGTCCCGATGCTATAATGTAGATATTCAAATAGCATCCAAGGAATTAGAAACCATGAAATTCACCGGAGTTATTTTCCGCAACAAGCCTTTGGACTTTGCACTAGACATCATTCATCGTGTATCCGATGTCAAGTTTGAGAAAAAGGGAGAAACCATATTAGTAAAAAAACAATAATCAAGCCCTGTATAACAGGAATATTCTAAATTATTAAATAAGTTATTTGAGTTTTATGAAAAGAAACGAGCTTTGGAAGAGTTTAGTAGCTAAACCTCCAAAAATGAGGTTTTTAGTAATGCTAATGTGCATATTCTGCACATTCAACGCTGTGTTTGCAAATGTATCAGCTGATAAGACAGTCACTATCAAAAGTGAAAACATCAGTGTGAAAGAGGCCCTTAACATGGTCAAAAAGCAAACCGGAATTAATATCATGTACGAAGATGCAACTTTGAACAATGTACCTTTGAAACTAACATTAAACAAAGAACCTTTAGAGCAAGCACTTTCAGTGATTTGTAGCCAGGCAGGTATGCGTTATGAGTTAGTGGAAAACAATTATGTGTTAATATTACCGATTGACAGAAATGCCAAACGCAGAACGATTACCGGAGTTATCAAAGATGATACGGGTGAACCGGTCATTGGAGCTTCTATTGTCATCCAAGGTACAACTTTCGGTACTGTAGCCAATATGGATGGGCAGTTCATGTTGTCTTATCCCGAAAATACTAAAAATGACGAACTAATGATCAGCTTTATCGGTATGCAGACGGTTAAGGAGAAAATTGGTAACAAACATGTCTTCAATGTAAAAATGGAAAGTGAAGTAACTAATCTGGACGAGGTTGTCGTAGTAGGTTATGGTACTTCCTCCATTAAGGACTTGACCGGTTCTGTTGCTTCAGTAGGTTTAAAACAATTGAGCCAATTAAACACTCCTAATGTAACCTCCATGCTTCAAAACTTGGCTGCCGGTGTACAGGTATCCCAAAATACAGGTGTTCCGGGTGAAACTGTCCGTGTACGTGTGCGGGGTGCCACGTCATTGACCGGTTCCAATGAACCCTTGTATGTGATCGACGGAGTTCCTGTAGAAGATCCCAGTATGCTGGATGCCATTTCGCCCAATGATATCCAGTCTATGGACGTACTGAAAGACGCTTCTGCGGCTGCTATCTATGGTTCTCGCGCCGCAAATGGTGTAGTTATCGTTACCACTAAAAAAGGAGTGGAAGGTTCCAAACCTACCGTCAGCTTCAACTACAATGTTACCACTGATGTTCAAATTAAGAACTTCCGTATTTTATATGGTGATGAATGGCGGGAAACAGTACGCCGCTTTGCCAAAGAAACCTTGGTATATGATCCGTCCAACCAATATGCATTGGAAATTCTTGAACCTAATTCCACTGCATTAGGCAGTGCCAACACCAATTGGTTTGATGAAGTGAAACAAACTGCTATCCGCCATAATGCCGACTTGACTGTAAGCGGAGGCAGTAAAGTATCTAAATACCTTATTTCATTATCAGTATTCGATCAGCAAGGTATGGTCAAAGGAGGTGACTTAAGCCGATATAACGCACGTGTGTCTACAGAAATGAACGTGCTGCCTATCCTTCGTTTTGGTATTAATGCCAATATGAGTTATACAGACCAAAATAATGCGAACACATCACTATTTAGTGCGCAAGGATTCCGTCCTGACCTTCCTATATATAATGATAACGGTGAATTTGATATGTCCACAGGTCAAGCCAACCCGGTAGCCAACACCTATAAGAAAAACCATGATAATATTTACCGCATCATGGGAACCGTATACGGAGAAGTTGATATTTGGAAAGGATTCCGGTTTCGTTCCAGTTTATCGGGTAATTTACAATTTACTGAAAACAATTCATTCAGTCCAAGTTTTCTAAGTACTAGAAATGAAGCCAGTGGGTCAGAATATCATTATAAATATTCAAAAACCGTATTCGACAATACATTGAATTATAACTATGAGTTCAACAAGAATCATGTTTTGGATGCCGTAGCCGGTATCTCCTTTGAACGTGGTATAAGCCGTAGTACAAGAATGAATGGCCAGACTTATCCAGATAATGATATCTACACCAATTTAGGAAGTGCCGCAAGCATCTCATCTTGGGGTAACGGATATAATGCAAGTGGTCTGTTCTCTTCATTTGCCCGTATCAATTATAAATTAATGGAGCGCTACCTGTTCACTTTTACAGGACGTTATGATGGTTCATCCATGTTTGGTTCGAACAACCGTTATGGTTTCTTCCCTTCAGGAGCCATTGCATGGCGTATCTCTCAGGAAAAATTCATGAAAAACCTGACATTCATTAATGATTTGAAATTACGTGCCAGCGTAGGTACTACCGGTACCCAAAACTTAACCAGCTTCTCTAATCGTGATTTATACGAAGCAACCAGTTATAATAATCTGTCAGCCATTATACATAAACAAGTAGGTAACCGCGATATCCGTTGGGAAAAATCGACCCAATATGATTTAGGTCTTGATTTCGCATTGTTCGATTACCGACTGACCGGTTCTATCTCCGGCTATATCAAAGATACCAAAGACTTGATCTGGTCATTTGATTTCCCGCCCAGTGCAACCGGTGGCTCTATGCAGATGAACCGTAATATCGGAGCATTGACCAACCGCGGTATTGAAATAAACCTGGTAGGCCGTGTATTATCTACTAAAGACTGGAACTTGGACCTGACCTTGAATATGTCACATAACAAGAATAAAGTCACCAAACTGGTTGAAGAAGGTAGAGCACAATCAGCTATGGATGTAGTAGTTCAAGGCAGCTATGCCGACCTAGTATTGGCTGTAGGCTATCCAATGGGAGCTTTCCATGGTTATGAATATGCCGGGATCATACAAGATCAAGCCAGAATAGATGAATTGAATGCCTATGCTAAATCAAAGGGACAAAGTTATTACGATGGTAACTCATTAAAACCGGGACATTTGGAAATTAAGGATTTAAATGGAGATGGAATCATCAACTACAATGACCGTGTTATTATCGGTAATCCGGATCCGGATCTGTTCGGCGGTCTGACTGCCAATTTATCTTATAAACAATTCAGCCTGTTCGCCAACTTCGGATATCAGATCGGTGGTTTGAAGATTTATAACAAAACATTGCAGAATCTACCCGGACAATTAACCGGTTTGATTGACTATGGATTGAATGACAGATGGTCTGACACCAACAAAGATGCCAAATACCCGGCCTTGTATATAGGTGACGGTGTACCTAGACTAACCGATCATGAATTGTTTAATGCCTCCTTCTTCCGTTTGCAGGAAGTGCGTCTGACTTATAATTTACCTTTAAACAAAGTAATTAAAGGACAACTATTTGTCTCGGCTACCAATTTGTTCACGCTCACCTCTTATCCGGGAACAGACCCTGCTACCGTAAACAGTAACAGCAACTATGGCGGTAACTATGAAACCTCCACTTATCCGGGTTTCCGCTCTTTCTCGGCTGGTTTAAAAATTAACTTATAATCATTTAAATGTATAATCGAATGAAAAAATATATATTCTTAGCTTTACTTACAATGGGCGTTTCCTCGTGCCAGTTGGTAGATGTCTTGGACCAAAAGCCCGAATTCGAAGCAGATTTAGACGGTGCCATCACAACACCCGCTGCTGTAGAGTTAGCCTTAAACGGAATCTATTACTCCTTGCCCGGAAATGGATTCAATGTCATATTTCCTACAGTAAGTGGTTCCTTCAAAGCCGGGACCATGTGGCGTCAAGAAATTGTCAGCGCCGGTAATGCCGTTTACTACTCCGAACGAATGTTGCCTACCCTATCATTCAGTGATGCAACGGAATGGGATGCAGATTACGCTGTAATCAAAAACGCCAACTTCCTGGAAACAGCCTGTAACCGCATGAGTGACGGAGAGTTCTCCGGAAACCGTAGAGCCGAAGTGTTAGGTGAAATAGCCTATTTACGCGCTTTGGCCTACTTCAATATCCTGGTTCGTTACTGCGAATTTTGGGATATGAATAGTGAATATGGAGTTGTCATGCGTAATGAAGCTCCATCCGTATCCAATGCTTTAAAGGCACGTAGCTATTCCACATTTTTTAATTTTATGC
>OLAM01000412.1_pt1 | contig 8433 bp, 7 predicted proteins | sample 1607581 | NCBI WGS metagenome assembly OLAM01 (sample SAMN02674606, study PRJEB24791) | human gut metagenome, SKBSTL068 | isolation source: stool | host: Homo sapiens | place: USA | reverse complement strand
AATGCCCCGGCATGGAGAGCGCCGAGATCCACTCCATGGCCATGGAGTTCCTGACGGCTCCCTGGCACCATCTGCTCTTTGGCAAGGACACTGAGAAATACGCCCTGCTCCACGCCGAGGACAGCTTCCTCTTCCTGGCCTATGGCTGCATTGTGGACGAGTTCCAGCACAGGATGTACCAGAACCCCGACCTCACCCCGGACGAGCGCAACGCCGTCTGGCTGGAGCTGGAGCACAAGTACCGCCCCTGGATCGATTTCGACAACCTGCCCTTCTATGGCCGCGGTGCCGGCTGGCAGCGCCAGCTCCACATCTATGAGTGCCCCTTCTACTATATTGATTACTGCCTGTCCACCATGGCCGCGCTGCAGTTCTTCCTGCTGAGCCTCAAGGACCACAAGGATGCCTGGGAGCGCTACCTCAAGCTAGTGCGCCGTGCCGGTCTGGCCAGCTACACAGAGCTGATGCAGACCGCCGGGCTGAAGGTTCCCTTTGAGGATGGCTCGATCAAGGCCATCGCCCAGCAGATGGGCCAGTGGATCGCAGAGCATCAGGTGTAAGCCTCTTGGGCCGACAGAGTTTTTTTCTTGCAAAATCCGCTCTTTTCTATGAAAAAGCACAGCGCCCCCGTTCACTGCAAGATCGCAGTGAGCGGGGGCGCTTTCTTGTGAATAGGAGGTGGATTTTATCGCAAATACAGACTATGGGGATATACGGAGCGGCATAAACTCCATAAACGGAAAGAAAAATTTCCATAAAACGCCAAAAAGCGCTCGGATAAGTCATACCTATACAAGAAAGTTTGAACTTTTCGTGAATTTTCTGTGTTTCGACCATGGACAGGTGGGAACAGTTCTGCTACAATGGGAGCTGTTCTTTCCGCCGGTTCCCACGCGGCGGTTTTTGTTTTTACTATAACACAGGAGGAACTTTCATGTTAGAAAAGATCTTTCACCTGAAAGAAAACCACACCGATGTCAAGACCGAACTCATGGCGGGTGTCACCACCTTTATGACGATGGCCTACATCCTTGCGGTCAACCCCAGCATCCTGTCCGCTTCGGGCATGGATGCCAATGCGGTCCTGATCGCCACCTCGCTGGCATCGTTCGTTGGCACTGCCCTGATGGCTCTGCTGGCCAACTACCCGTTCGCTCTGGCTCCCGGCATGGGCCTGAACGCCTACTTCTCCTACACGGTCGTCCTGACCATGGGTTACAGCTGGCAGCTGGCTCTGATGGCCGTTTTTGTGGAGGGCATCATCTTCATCGTGCTGAGCCTGACCAATGTGCGTGAGGCCATCTTCAACGCCATCCCCATGACCCTGAAGAGCGCTGTCAGCGTGGGCATCGGTCTGTTCGTTGCATTCGTCGGCCTGCAGAACGCAAAGCTGATCGTGAACAGCGATTCCACCCTTGTTACCTATCAGCACTTCAAGGGCGAGACCTTCCACAGCATCGGCGTGGGTGCGATCCTCACGCTGGTGGGCGTGCTCATCACCGCCATCCTGCTGGTCAAGAAGGTCAAGGGCGGCATCCTGTACGGCATCCTCATCACCTGGGTGCTGGGCATCCTCTGCGAGATCGCCGGCATCTATGTTCCCAACCCCGACGCAGGCATGTACTCCGTCATTCCCACCGCCTTCGTCAGCTTCGACTTCTCCGCGCTGGGCAAGACCTTCGGTCAGGTATTCAAGACCGATTTCTCCGGCGTTGGCATCCTGAACTTCTTCGCCGTCATGTTCTCCTTCCTGTTCGTTGACCTGTTCGATACTCTGGGCACCCTGATCGGTGTTGCCTCCAAGGCCGACATGCTGGACGAGGACGGCAAGCTGCCCCACATCAAGGGCGCACTGATGGCCGACTCCATCGCCACCTGCGCAGGCGCTGTGCTGGGCACTTCCACCACCACCACCTTCGTCGAGAGTGCTTCCGGCGTCACCGAGGGCGGCCGCACCGGTCTGACCGCTATGACCACCGGCATCCTGTTCCTGCTGGCCACCATCTTCAGCCCGCTGTTCCTCACTATCCCGTCCTTTGCAACGGCTCCGGCCCTGATCATCGTGGGCTTCTACATGATGGGTTCCGCCGTCAAGATCGACTTCAATGATCCCAGCGAGGGCATCCCCGCCTTCCTGACCATTCTGGCCATGCCTACCGCTTACAGCATTTCCGAGGGCATCGCCATCGGCGTGATCTCCTGGACCCTGATCAATCTGGTCACCGGCAAGGCCAAGGAAAAGAAGATCAGCCCCCTGATGTATGTGCTGACCGTGCTGTTCATCCTCAAGTACGTGTTCCTCTAAGCCGCTGATCTTACCGCAAGCAAAAAAGCTCCCGTCCTGATGATGGACGGGAGCTTTTCTGCTTCCTGTGATCCGGAACAGCCTGCGCATTCGCTCCGGGCTGTCCGGCGTGGAACTATTCTTTTTTAGCAATCGGGGTTATTTGCGCCGCGGGTGGATATGCACTTCCGGGATAGCCACGTTATCATAGTGGATCGGCTTATCCGCCGCCGGAGTGCCGTCCGCATCCGTATGATGTGCCACCTTGCCGGTATGGATCTCCGGCAAGGCCACGGTTTCTTCCTCATGGGGATGCTCCCGCTTTTTTCCGAGCCACGTTTTCAGATGGTGATAAAGCGACATTGCACGTCTCCTTTCCCGGTGCGGAAGCCCGCCCGAACTGTAAAGATCAGCTTCAGATAAAATTGATGAACACCGTAATGACCAGACTGTTCAGGAAATCCGCAAACAGACTGCCCACCAGCGGGATCAGCAGATACGCCTTGACCGAGGGCGAATATTTATCGCAGATGGCCTGCATGTTGGCCATAGCGTTGGGCGTTGCGCCCATGCCAAAGCCGCAGGTGCCGGATACGATCACCGCCGCGTCGTAATCGCGGCCCATGATGTTGAACACCACCAGCACCACATACAGGATCATGAACAGGGTCTGCCCGGCCAGCAGCACGATCAGCGGCAGGGCCAGCTCTGCCAGCTGCCACAGCTTCAGGGTAATCATAGCCATGCCCAGGAACAACGAAAGGCAGATGCCGCCAATGTCATTGATCTCGCCCATATACCCGGTGTAGCCGCCGCCATACTCACCCACATTGCGGATGATAGCCGCCGCGATCATGGCACCGATATAGATGGGGAAGGTCATGCCCGTCAGGCTCAGAAGTCTGGACAGCACCGTGCCGATGCCCATGGCGACGATCAGCTGGAAGCTTGCCGCCGGGTACATGGTGGTGTGGCGCTCGTGCTTCATTTCTTCTTCCACCAGCAGGCTGTCATCCTCCGGCACCACCGTGGCCAGCAGGTTGTGCCGCTCAATGAGCATCTTACCGATGGGGCCGCCCATCATGCTGCCCGCGATCAGGCCATAGGTGGCCGCTGCCGTACATAGGGTGGTGGCCCCCTGAATGCCAAAGTCCTCCAGCACCGGGCCAAAGGCACCGGCGGTGCCGTGGCCGCCCACCATGGGGATGGAGCCGGTGCAAAGGCCCACCAGCGCATCCACGCCCAGCAGCTTTGCCAGCCCCACGGCTACAAAGTTCTGGCTGACGATCAGTACGATGACCACGCCCAGAAACACGATCATCGCTCTTCCGCCGCTTTTCAGCACCTTGAGGTTTGCCTGGAAGCCCACCGAGGTGAAAAACATCACCATGCAGACTTCCTTTAGAATATCATCAAATGCAAACTCGGCAACGCCGGTCACATAGCATACACAGGTAAAAATGGCGAACAGCACGCCGCCAATGACCGGAGCCGGAATGCAGAAACGTTCCAGCACCTGCACCCTTGCCCGCAAAAATTTGCCCAGCATCAGCACCAGCACAGCAACGGCCAGTGTCTGATACATATCCAATTCGATCTTCATTGCTCTACTTTCCCTCAGTTCCCAGCCGCTTCATCGACCGTAATTCCTGCCGCCTTATAATATGCGGCCGCACCCGCATGGAACGGGATGCCAACGCCCTCTACTGCGTTTTCCTCCGGGTCCAGCGGGATGCCCAGCTGCTCTTCCAGCCCTTCCCGGCTGGAGAACAGAAGCTGTGTCAGCTGCTGCACCTGCTTTGCAGGCAGCGCGTTGCTGGCCAGCAGAACGGCTTTCACGCCCACCGTCTGCACCTTTTCCGTCTGTCCGGGATAGGTGCCTGCCGGCAGCGTAACGCCGCTGTAGGCGCTGTAAGCGCTCTGCAGGCGCTGTGCTGCCGCACCGTCCACCTTCAGCAGCCGGATGCCGCACTCGCCTGCCAGAGCGGTCAGCACCGGGCTGGGCGCGCCCACCGTCATAAAGATGGCATCCACCCTGCCCGCCTTCAGCTGGGCAGCGGCATCCTCATAGTTCAGGTTTACCATGCTCACCATCTTGTCGTTCAGACCATAGGCAGATAAGATCTGCCGCGCGTTCTGCTCCGAACCGGATTCCTCCGCGCCAATGCTCACCGTCCTGCCATGCAGGTCCTCAATGGACTGGATGTCGGAATCCGCCCGCACCACCACCTGACAGGTCTCGGTGTACAGCGCCGCCACGGCACCAAAGCCCCGGCTTTCCTCCTCGTCGGCAAAGATGCCGGTCTGGTCATAGGCATCCTGCACAAGGTCTGCCTGTGCAATGGCCAGCTGCAGGTATTCGCCGGCCAGCAGACGCAGGTTCGCTGCGGAACCGGCGGTAGCCTTCAGCTCCACCTGCCCGTTGTCCGTCTCATTTTCCAATGCTGCGAACCGCTCACCGAACTCTCGGTAGATGCCGCCCTCGCCAGCCACGCCGAAGCGCAGCCGTTTAACGATCTCCACCGACGAGCATCCGCTCAGCAGTGCTGCTGCCAGCAAAGCTCCGGCCAGCACCGCCGCGAGCCATTTCTTTTTCAAGATCACCACTCCTCTTCCTGCCGCCGCAGTGCGGCAGAGCTTTTACCCTAAATTATACGCATATTGCGGATGAAATGCAATCACCTGCTGCAGAAAAGGAATGCACTTACCCTCCGAACAGCCCGAAGAAGCTGGTATGGGTCACCCCCAGCACAAGGAACAGTGCGATCAGTGCAAACAGTACCCCGATGATAATATCCATCTGGTGCACGGTCAGCGGAAAATGGTCGTACATTTTTTCTTTCGCATTCACAAAGTTTTTGTCGCCGTTGTTCAGCAGGCTCTTTTTGCCCTCCTCAAAATCCGCCTTCTGCGCGGCCAACTCTGCCTGCTCCTGTGCAAGCTGTTCTTCCCGGGCCGCAAGGGCAGCTTCCCGCCGGGCAAGCTCAGCCTCGCGCTCTTCGGGCGTCTGTTTTTCCTGTGCCATAACGTACCTCCTGATGGTGTTTTTATTATAATACCACACAAATGCAGATAAAAAAAGCGGGCCGCCTGCCCAAAAGCAGACGACCCACAGAAAAAGCTCTTACTTCTTTGCCAGATACTTGCGGATATCGATAGCCACAGCCACGATAATGACAAGGCCCTGAACGATGTAGGTGTAGGAGGAGTTCACGTTCATGAACTGCAGAGCCACCTTCATCAGCTCAAAGACCAGAACGCCGACCAGAACGCCGGGAACAGTACCAACGCCGCCGGTGGTGGAAACACCGCCGATGGTGCAGGCTGCGATGGCGTCCAGCTCATAGCCCATTGCAGTGTTGACGGATGCGCCGCCGGACTTTGCAGCCAGCAGGCAGCCTGCCAGACCGAACATGCAGGAGGCCAGGATGTAGATGCGGATCTTGGTGGCGTAAACGTTGACACCGGCCACCTCAGCAGCAGCCTCGTTGCCGCCGATGGCGTACATGTACTTGCCGTGGCGGGTCTTGTTGTACAGGAACCAGAAGCATGCAGCCACCACCAAAGCGATCCAGATCAGCACAGGCACACCGATGATGGTGTTGGAGGCCAGAGAGGTGAAGTTTTTGTTCAAAGAGCCGATGGGGGTACCGCCGGTGTACACAAGGCAGATACCGTAGACCACCTGCTGCATACCCAAGGTAGCAATGAAGGGCTGCACCTTCAGGTAGCTGACCACCAGTCCGTTGCACAGACCCACGATGGCGCAGATGGCAATGACCAGAATGAACACCACGGGGGTGGACAGGGTGGGCATATTGGGGTAGAACTTGCCGGAAGCGCCTTCGGTCTGCGCAAAAATGCAGGCCAGACATGCGGCAAAACCAGCCAGACGGCCAGCGGACAGGTCGTTACCGGTGGTGATCAAACAGCCGGAAATGCCCAGAGCGATGATGTAGCGGATGGACACGTTCTTGAACAGGTTGATCATGTTGGTGCCGGAGAAGAAGTTGGGGTGCATGATGCCAACGATCAGAGTGATGGCCAGCATCATCATAATAATGGCGTTGTTGCTGAGCCACTTGCCCACAGCCTTGCCATTCAATTTTTTGGTAGCTTCCACGATAGACAGCCTCCTTAATTACTGATTTGCCGCAGCTGCGTCAGGTGCGGTCTCGAACTGGGTAGCCAGCGCCATGATGTTCTCCTGCGTGGCATCCTTACCGTCGATAAAGCCGGTGATGCGGCCATCGCACATGACCATGACACGGTTGGACATACCGATGATCTCGCTCATTTCGGAGGAGATCATGATAATGCTCTTGCCCTGCTTGGCCAGATCGGCGATGATGCAGTAAATTTCATACTTTGCACCGACGTCGATGCCGCGGGTAGGCTCGTCCAGAATGAGCACATCGGGGTTGTTGGCAAGCCAGCGGGCAATCAGCACCTTCTGCTGGTTGCCGCCGGAAAGGCTCTTGATCTGGGTCTTGGGGCTGGGCACCTTGATGGCCATTTTTTCCTTGTTGGTAGCCACCAGATCCAGGATCTTCTTGTTGTCCAGCATGATGGGGCCCTTGCGCAGGGCATCCAGCGATGCAATGGAGATGTTATCCGCAACACTCAGCACACCCATGATGCCGGTGGCACGGCGGTCCTCGGTCAGCAGAGCCACGCTCTTCTGGATGGCGTCGCGGGGCTGCTTGATGTTCACCTCTTCGCCCTTGATCCACACCTTACCGGAGGTATGGGCACGCAGGCCGAAGATGCCTTCCATCAGCTCGGTGCGCTGTGCGCCCACCAGACCGGCCACGCCCAGGATCTCGCCTTTTTTGATCTCGAAGCTGCAGTGGCGGAAGGAGCGCGGATGAATGGATGTAAAGTCCTCCACCTTCATCATCACCTCGTCCGAGGGATGGTTCTCCAGCGGGGGATACAGGTTCGACAGCTCACGGCCGACCATCTTTGCAATGATCTGCTCCTTGGTCATGTTGGCAACGTCCCACTTACCGATGTACTGGCCATCGCGCATGATGGTGACTTCGTCCGCGATCACCTTGATCTCGTCCATCTTGTGGCTGATATAGACCAGTGCCACGCCCAAAGCCTTCAGCTCGCGCATGATGCGGAACAGCGACTCAACTTCGTTTGCGGTCAGTGAGGAAGTGGGTTCGTCCAGGATCAGCACCTTGCAGTTTGCGGAAACAGCCTTTGCAATTTCCACCATCTGCATCTGTGCGATACTCAGAGAGCCAAGCTTTGCACGGGGATTGATCTCCAGCTTCAGCTTTTTCAGCAGCTCCTCCGTATCCTTGTACATTTTGGCGTGATCCACCACCGTAACAGGACCGTACTTTTTGGTGGGGTAGCGGCCCAGCCAGATGTTCTCGGCCACAGTACGTGCCGGAATCGGCTGCAGTTCCTGGTGCACCATGGCAATGCCGCGGTTCAGTGCATCCAGAGGGGTGGTGATGGTAACTTTTTCGCCCTCGTATTCAATTTCGCCCTCGTCCATCTTGTAAATGCCAAACATGCATTTCATCAGTGTGGACTTACCGGCGCCGTTTTCACCCATCAGCGCCATGACCTTACCGGGGCGAAGCTCCAACTGGGCGTGATCCAGCGCTTTGACGCCGGGGAAGGTCTTGACCACGCCTTTCATTACCAGACGGTATTCTGACATTCCGCAGAGCCTCCTTGTCGTTTATTATAAGACCGCAGAAAAACCTTTTTTTCAAAACAAGGCGCGTGCGCGGAGAATATTTCTCGCACGCACGCGCTTTATAGCTTTGTTCAAGCCGTCAAGGTCCACTGCGCACCTTGCATTGTTTCAGGAAAACTTTGGTCTTACTTCACGTACTCGGAAGCGTTGTCCTTGGTCACCTTCACATAGTCGACCCAGTAGTACTGCTCGACCTTGGAGCCTTCAACGTACAGCTTGGTAGCCTCAGCAGCTGCGGTAGCCTGACCCACGTCGTCGTTCAGAACGGTACCGGTCATGTTGCCATCCAGAACGTCCTGAACAGCCTCTGCCAGTGCATCGACGCCGACCAGATAGATGTCCTTGCCGACGGTGCGGCTTGCCTGCTGGATGGACTGCAGAGCGCCCAGTGCCATTGCGTCGTTGTTGCAGAAGACGACTTCGATCT
>OLAM01000390.1_pt1 | contig 8774 bp, 10 predicted proteins | sample 1607581 | NCBI WGS metagenome assembly OLAM01 (sample SAMN02674606, study PRJEB24791) | human gut metagenome, SKBSTL068 | isolation source: stool | host: Homo sapiens | place: USA | reverse complement strand
CGCCTTTGGCCGCTGGGCCTCCACCCACATCCACTCCCGGGCCGGTGCGCAGTTTTCCACCCTGCTGCTGGGCGTGATGATCTTCGTGGACGACTATTTCAACTGCCTGACCGTGGGCTCCGTCATGCGCCCGGTCACCGACCGGCAGAAGGTGTCCCGCGCAAAGCTGGCCTACCTGATCGACGCCACTGCGGCCCCGGTGTGCATCATTGCACCCGTGTCCAGCTGGGCGGCTGCGGTCACTTCCAGCGTGCCCGAAGGCTCCGGTATCAACGGCTTTACCATGTTCCTGCGCACCATTCCTTATAACTACTATGCCCTGCTCACCATCGTGATGAGCCTGTTCCTCATCTTCACCGGCACGGACTTTGGCTCCATGAAGCTCAACGAGGACAACGCCAAAAACGGCGACCTGTTTACCACCGCCGACCGTCCCTACGGCAACGATGTGGACGACGGCACCGATACCTGCGGCCATGTTGCAGACCTGCTCGCCCCGGTGCTGGTGCTGATCGTGGCCTGCATCTTCGGCATGATCTACACCGGCGGCTTCTTTGAGGGCGTGGACTTCGTTACCGCCTTTGCGGACTGCAACGCTTCTGCAGGTCTGGTGCTGGGCAGCAGCATTGCCCTGCTGTTCACCTTTGTGTTCTACCGCGTGCGCAATGTGATGACCTTTCAGGACTTTGCCGCCTGCATTCCCGAGGGCTTCAAGGCTATGGTCAGCCCCATGCTGATCCTCTCCCTCGCATGGACCCTGTCCGGCATGACCGGCCTGCTGGGCGCAAAATATTACGTTGCCAACCTGCTGAGTGGCTCTGCTGCAGCGCTGCAGTACATGCTGCCGGTCATCATCTTCCTTGTGGCAGTGTTCCTTGCCTTTGCCACCGGCACGAGCTGGGGCACCTTCTCCATCCTCATCCCCATCGTGTGCCATGCCTTCCCGGAGGGCGAGATGCTGGTCATTTCCATTGCGGCCTGCCTGTCCGGTGCCGTCTGCGGCGACCACTGCTCCCCCATCTCGGATACCACCATCATGGCCTCCGCCGGTGCCCACTGCAGCCATGTGAACCATGTGTCCACTCAGCTGCCCTACGCCATTACGGCGGCTTCCTGCGCGGCAGTGTGCTATGTCATCACGGGCATTGCACAGGCTTTTCTGGGTGCCAACGGCAGCCTGTTCACCTCGCTGATCCTGCTGGCTGTTGCCATTGCGGTGGAGCTGGCGGTGCTGAACGTGATCCGCCTGCGCACCAAAAAGACGAAGCAGGCCTGAAAAGGCTGTTCAGCTTCTCCGTGATTTCCCTTTGCGCTGCGTGCAAAATGTGGTATACTGAAAGAAAATGAACCATCGGAGGCGCACGACCCATGCTGGAACAGGCATTTCAGGACGTATATACCAAATTCAAGCTGCACTTTTACCAGAACGTTTTTCAGCGCTTTGCCACCCGGGAAGCCACCCTGACCACGGTGGAATCCTTCTGTATGGAGGGCATCATGGCCATGGGCGAGCCCACCATTGCGGAGTTTTCCCGCATGATGCAGATCTCCACCCCCAACGCGGCGTATAAGATCGGCAGTCTGGTGAAAAAAGGCTATGTGGAAAAGATCCAGTCCACCACCGATCGGCGCGAATACAACCTGCGTCCCACCCAGAAGTATATCGATTACTACAACATCAGCTATTCCTACCTGCACACTGTGGTGGAGCGCACAAGAGAGCGCTTCTCCCCCGAGGACTGTGCAAAGCTGGAGGAGATGCTCACCATTGTGAGCACCGAGCTGATGCCCGAGTTGGATATGCTCAAGAAGGACGAAAAGGCAGAATAAGCAACAAAGAACTCCCGGACGGATGTCCGGGAGTTCTTTTGTTGCCCCTTACTTCTGCTCTTTATCTACTACCTGGATCTTGCCCTTCTTCCACAGCACATAGGAGGTAAGGATGCCGATGGGCAGCATCACGATGATGAAGATGCCCACAAGGCCGCCCAGCACGGAGCCGTAGCCTGCAAGGCGTGCGGCGAGGGAGAGCACCGTCATGATGATGAGCACCGGCAGCACGCCCTTGATGCCGCCCTTGACCCCCTTGCTGCCGCTGGCAGAGCTGGCGAACAGACCCAGCGCCATGGAGCCGAACAGGGCCAGCAGCGGGCTCTGGATGATGTCCTTCATGGTTGCCATAAAATGTCCTCCCAATAAATACAGAATGAACGAAAAAAGGCGGGTGTTTTCGGCCCGCCGTCCTTGCGATACGGACAGGATACCGGAAAAGACGGCATCTGTCAAATGAGTATGACGAAAGCACAACCGGCATTTAGGGATAGTTCAGGAACAGGATCCTGCAAAGAACCTTTACTGCATTAAAATAATAAAGCACTGACTGCGAGCCACTTTGTATCCGTTAAAAATTGCATAAAATTTAAAGAAAAAAACTGTCGTTCTGCCAAAAGCAGTGGGGATACACCTTTGCAAAAGCCCTGAGACCTGTTATAATACAGACATATTCATATCGAGAGAATGGGTTTATCGGCGGCAATGAGGCCAAAGAGGAAACCGGCATCGTATTTTGAGGGAAAGGCCAATGGAACACGTAACCGAACAACAATTGACAAGGTGGCAGAGCACCGTATGGCGGGCACTGCGTGCCGCCGCACCGCAGACCATTCCGGTGCTGGCGGGCTATTTTGTGCTGGGGATGGGCTATGGCATTTATGTGCAGTCGCTGGGCCTGCCGGTATGGATGCCCATGCTCATGGGCACCGTGGTGTACGGCGGTTCGCTGGAGTTTGTGCTGGCAAGCCTGCTGCTGAGCGCGTTCTCGCCCCTTTCGACGTTTCTGATGGCGCTGATGATCCAGGCGCGGCATTTGTTCTACGGCCTTGCCATGCTGGAGCGCTACAAGGGCTACGGCCTGCGCAGCTTTTATATGATCTTTGCCATGAGCGACGAGACCTTTTCCATCACCTGTTCGGCCGAGCCGCCGGAAGGGGTGGACAGGGGCTGGTTCATGTTCTTCATCACCCTGCTGGATCAGTGCTACTGGGTGGCCAGTGCCGGTCTTGGCGCGGTGGTGGGCTCGGTGCTGCCCTTCAGCACCGAGGGTGTGGACTTTGTGATGACCGCCATGTTCACGGTGATCTTTCTCAACCAGTGGGAAAAGGACCGGCAGCACTACAGCGCCCTGATCGGCCTTGCCGCCCCATTGGCGTGTCTGGTGGTTTTTGGCTCCAGCAGCTTTTTGCTGCCCTCCATGGGATGCATCCTGATCCTGCTGCTGGCTCTGCGTAAACCGATCGAAAAGGCCGAAGGCACTGAAGCAGAAAAAAGCGGCGAGGAGGTGGGCGCATGACCGCAGTCCAGATGGGCCTGACCATTGCAGTGTGCACCGCCGCTACCATGATCACCCGCTTTCTGCCCTTTGTGGTGTTCTCTTCCAAGGATCAGCAGCCGCCGGAGATGGTGCGGTATCTGGGCCGGGTGCTGCCCGCCGCCATCTTTGGTATGCTGATCGTCTACTGCCTGAAAAGCGTCACCCCCTTTGCGGGCAGCCGCGGCATTCCGGAGGCCATCGCTCTGCTGGTGACGGTGGGCCTGCACAAGTGGAAGCATGAGACCCTGCTCAGTGTCGCAGGCGGTACGCTGTGCTATGTGCTGCTGGTGCAGCTGGTGTTCTGAAGAAAGAAAAAAGCGCGCTGCCGAGCAGGAAGATTCCTGTACGACAGCGCGTTTGTGCATGGGACGATCCGCTGACAGCGAACCGGAGCAGGACCGTCCGAAAAACCGATGCTTTGCGACCCGGTCACGGAAATTTTTCAAAAAAAGGTGTATACTGTAGAAAAATGCATCCGAAGGAGGGTTTTCCCATGCCCAGCATCATCATTATAGGTTCCGGCCCGGCAGGCATTTCCGCCGCGCTGTACGCTGTCCGCGCCGGTGTGGATACCACGGTGCTCACCAAAGGCCCCGGTGCGCTGGACCGCGCCGAAAAAATTGAAAACTATTACGGCTTTGCCGAGCCGGTCTCCGGTGCGGAACTGGAACGCCGCAGCATCGAGAATGCAAAGCGCCTTGGTGTGAGATTCGTCACAGCCGAAGCTGTGGGCCTGACCTATACGGATAAACTCACCGTAGAAACAGTGGATGAAAATTACCCGGCGGACGCTGTGATCCTTGCCACGGGTGCATCCCGGGCGGTGCCGCGCATTCCGGGCCTTGCCGGGCTGGAGGGGCACGGCGTGAGCTATTGTGCCGCCTGCGACGCCTTTTTCTACCGTGGAAAGGACGTGGCGGTGCTGGGCAGCGGCGAGTACGCCCTGCACGAGGTGCAGGCTCTGCTGCCGGTGGCAAAAAGCGTTGCTCTGCTGACCAACGGCGCACCGCTGACGGCGGACTTCCCGCCAGAGGTCACAGTCTATCCGCAGGCGGTGGAGGCTGTTCTGGGCGAAACCGTTATCACCGGCGTGCAGCTGTCCGGCGGTGTGCAGCTGCCTGTCAGCGGTGTATTTGTGGCACTGGGCGTGGCGGGCAGCACCGCACTGGCTAGGAAGATCGGCGCAGAGGTGAACGGGAACCGCATCGTGGTGGACAAAAAAATGCAGACCACCGTGCCCGGCCTGTATGCGGCGGGCGACTGCACCGGCGGCCTGCTGCAGGTGGCAAAGGCCGTGTATGAGGGCGCGCAGGCGGGTACTGAAGCCGCCAAGGCCCTGCGGAAAGGATGAAAAGCAATGTCGGAAACAACAAAGGAACACCGCGATTGTCTGGCCAAAGGTTTTCCCTTCTGGAACGACCTGACACCCGACGAACAGGACATGCTCTGCCGCTATACCCGTCCGGTGCACTACGCAAAGGGGGCAAGGGTGCACAGCCCGCTGGAAAGCTGCGTGGGCATTTTGCTGCTGCGCTCGGGCCAGCTGCGGGCCTACCTGCTCTCGGAGGACGGGCGGGACGTGACGCTCTACCGCCTGTTCGGCGGGGAGGTGTGCATCCTGTCGGCATCCTGCGTGATGGACTCGGTGAACATCGACCTGTATATTGATGCCGAAGAGGACACCGAGGCCTACTGCATCAGCGCGGGCGTTTTCCGCAGGCTGATGCAGCAGAACGTGCATGTGCGCTGCTACGCCTATCAGATGACGGCGGAGCGCTTTTCCGACAGCATGTGGACCATGCAGCAGGTGCTGTTCATGAGCGCAGACCGCAGGCTTGCCATTTTTCTTACCGATGAGCTGGCCAAGACCGGCGGCGACGAGGTGCGCATGACCCACGACCAGATGGCAAAATACATGGGGTCTGCCCGCGAGGTGGTGAGCCGGATGCTGAAATACTTTGCGCAGGAGGGCTGGGTGCGGCTGTTCCGGGGCGGCGTGCAGGTGCTGGACAGGAAAAAGCTGCAGCAGCTGGCAAGAGGACAATAACAAAAAAGGGACGATGTGAACATCACATCGTCCCTTTTTGGGTCATAGGTTATCCTTTGCAGCCCTGTTCTTCCCAGTCGCCAAAGTCGCTGGCTTCGGCGATCTTGGTGGGGTCGAATTTTCCGCTCTCGTCTTTGGGAGCAACGGCGGGGCCTGCTTCCACAGGGTTCCGGTTGGGAGCTTCCGGGTCGAACACCGGCTTCTCACCGCCCTCCGCGGGTGCCGCCGGGGCAGAGGCTTCTTCGGCAGGAGCTTCCGGCGCAGCTTCTTCTGCAGCCTTTTCGTTGGCAGCATCGGAGGCTTTGGTTTCCGCTTCGGCGTAGGCTTCGGCAGTCTTGGCGGCTTCCTCAGCGTTCTGCTCGGCGTCCTCCGGGAACTCTACTTCCTCCACATGGAGCGGGTCTTTCTGGTTCAGGATCTTGTCCAGTGCCACAATGGCAGCACCGGTAACGGCCACAGCAGCGGCCGTGCCAAGGATACGAAACAGTGTTTTCATGCCGGGACCTCCTTGAAAGATCAGATCAAGAGAATGTTACCACATCGTTCAGCGGCTTTTCGGCAGGCTCCACCGAAATGGCGGTGAGCACCGGGCCTTTGCCGCGGTAGATGTTATGGAACTTGTAGCCTACCTTTGCGGTCACCCGCACCCATGCGCGCTGCTCCAGCGCCTTGTAGCCATCGTAGCTGCAGGGGAAGCCCACGAACTGGATGTCCTGCACGCAGCAGGTCATGGCGAAACGGCCCGGCACGAAGCTGTTCTTGCCGGCACGGTTGGTCTGACACACCTGTGCAAGGAATTTGACCGTTTTGCCGGTATACTTCTGGGGCTCGTCCTGACAGTCCATGTACCAGATGCCGAAATCGTCATCCGGAATGTCGATGATGTCCGCGTTGATGTCAAAGGGCAGCGGATCAGGGATATCGTCGTAGGCCACGCTGCCGTCGGCAAACTCGTAGGCGATATCGCACTTGCGGGAAGCCTGACGCACCAGCTTGTGCAGCTCCTGACGGGCGGCATCGTTGTTCACGGCCTCAGCGCGGTTGAACACGATCAGCTCACTGCGGGCGATCTTGTCCAGCAGCAGGCTGCGCATGGAGTTGTCGCGGGCGTAGGTCAGGGCGGTGGTGCCGTCGGCGGTGGCGATGCACTGGTACACGATCCAGCTCTCGGGCAGAGCTTCGGCCAGATCCTGCAGCAGCCACATGCCGTTGTACTCAATGACCACACGGCCTGCGCCGGATTCCTTTTCCAGCTTGAGCAGGTTCTGCGGGTTCAGCTCGGCCTTGTCCTCCAGCACCTTGACGGTCACGCCGGGAAAGGCGAACTTCTTCTCGTTGTACTCCTCTTCGCCCTCTTCGCAGATCAGCAGCAGGGTCTTGTCGCCGGAGTCAAAGTTGGGGTCTTCAAAGGTCTCCTGAATGAATTTGGTCTTGCCGCTTTCCAGAAAGCCCACAAACAGGTAGACCGGAATTTCTTTTGCCATAGGAATGGTTTCTCCTTTTTACTTTAAGCTCAGCAGCCGAACAGCTCTGCAATGGCCTTTTCGTTCAGCTTGGAGCCGATCACGACCAGCTTGCCGCCCACATCTGCACCGCGGGCACGCACTTCCCATTCGCCGGGCACATAGTCGAACTCCAGCCAGCCGTCTGCGCCGCCGTTCACGATGCCCTTGCTGCGCAGGATCATGCCGTAATTGCCGGTATCCAGCTCGGTGAGGGCGTGCTCCACTTCTGCCTTGGTGAATTTGCGGGCCGTCTCGACGCCCCAGCTGGTGAATACCTCGTCGGCATCGTGGTCATGATGATGGTGGTGATGGCCGCAGCAGCAGTGGCCGTCATGGTCGTGATGATGCTCGTGCTCGTCGTCATCATCGTCATCATCGTGGTCGTGATGGTGGCCGCAGCAGCAATGGTCATGGTTGTCATGATCGTGATGATGGTGCTCGTGCTCATCGTGCTCATCGTGGTCATCGTGGTCATCATCCTCATCATGATCGTGGTGATGCTCGTGCTCATCCTCGTCGTCATCATCGTGGTCGTGATGATGGCCGCAGCTGCACACACCGTTCTCGTGATCGTGGTGATGATGGTGGTGATGCTCTTCTTCCTCGTCCTCGTGGGAGTGCTCCTCATTGGCCTTTGCAGCCATGGCGATCAGCTCTGCCTTGAAGTCGTCCTTGGTGGACATGGCCTTCAGGATCTGCTCACCGGTCAGCTCGTCCCATGCGGTGGTCACGATGGTAGCGGTGGGGTTCTTCTCGCGCAGCATGGCGACCGCAGCGGCGATCTTCTCCTCGCTGGCGGTCTGGGTGCGGCTGAGCAGGATGCAGCTTGCGTGGCTGATCTGGTCGTCGTAGAACTCGCCGAAGTTCTTCATATACATCTTGACCTTGTTCACATCGGCCACGGTGACAAAGCTGTTCAGCTGCACATCCAGATGCTCAGCCACGCCTTCCACAGCGCGGGTCACATCGGAGAGCTTGCCCACGCCGGAGGGCTCGATGACGATGCGGTCGGGGTGGTACTGCTCCACCACCTGCTGCAGGGCGGTGCGGAAATCGCCCACCAGAGAGCAGCAGATGCAGCCGGCGTTCAGCTCGTTGATCTGGATGCCGCTTTCCTTCAGAAAGCCGCCGTCAATGCCGATCTCGCCGAACTCGTTCTCGATCAGAACGACCTGCTGGCCGGCAAAGGCCTCTTTGATGAGCTTTTTGATCAGGGTAGTTTTACCGGCACCAAGGAAGCCGGAGAAAATATCGATTTTGGTCATGATTCAATTGCCTCTTTCTTCGAATAGCACACAGAGCCGCAGAGTGCTGGCTCAAAAATCTTACACTCCTATTATAACAAGGCTGTCAATGGGAAACCGCCTTTTTTGATGAGAAAATTGTAACTTTTTTTGCAGTTTGGCTGCGTTTTCAGAAAACGCTGCCTCCCGGACACAAAAAAGCCCCCGGAACGGGGCAGAAAGCCCGCACCCGGCAGCCGTTTCAGCTGCCCGGGCACGGGCTTTCTGTGCAAAAGGTTTGGAATAGATGAGGTACTCCAACTCCGACCTCTGCGCCATGGTAACGTCCAACCCATCCTCGACCCCGGTACAGTCGATAGAGATTTTTCTCCCATCCCGGAGCAGCAACTCCACGCAGCCGGTGTCCATGTTAAATTTGCAGACTCTTCCATCGTACTTCATGTTTGTGTCCCTTCTGTCTTACGGCACTCTTACAGGGGGGTCTGTCGTGCTTTTTTGTGATAAGGTCTAGGACGTTTTTCGATGGAAGCAAGGGATTCATTCTGTTTTCCGAAGAATACAAAAAATCCGAACCCTTCTCCTATCGGAAAAAAGTTCGGATTTTGTTG
>OLAM01000382.1_pt1 | contig 9017 bp, 6 predicted proteins | sample 1607581 | NCBI WGS metagenome assembly OLAM01 (sample SAMN02674606, study PRJEB24791) | human gut metagenome, SKBSTL068 | isolation source: stool | host: Homo sapiens | place: USA | reverse complement strand
ACCGGCTGCCGGTACTGTATGCCCTGTCCCATGGGGGTGGACATCCCGGACAACTTCAGCATCTGGAACAAGCTGGGGATGTTCGGCCAGCCTGAGGCCATCAAGCACCAGTGGGAAGCCCACTTCCCCGATGCCGAAAAGGCCAGCCACTGCGTCCGCTGCGGCAAGTGCGAGGCGGCCTGCCCCCAGCATCTGCCCATCCGCAATGCGCTGGCCCAGCTGCAGCAGGAGCTGGATCAGCTGTAATCTGCATCAGAAAAGCCACCGGCAAAAACCGGTGGCTTTTTTCTCTTATTCGCTCCACTCCATCCCGATCTTATCCAGCATTGCGCGGCGCTCAGGGGTGAGCTTGGGGTCGCGGGTGGTATCCCACTCCCGCATCCGGCGGAGCCAGTCGCCCAGGCAGAAGCCGGTTTCGTCGGATTTGTAGTTGGCGGCGGCGTGGAGGTTGCCGTGTGCCTTGTAGTAGGCCTTGGCCTGCTGATAGGCAGTTCCCCACTTGGCATCCCGGGCATCCCACACCATGCCGATGCTGTTCAGCTTTTTGATGTGGGCGGGCGTGACCTGATAGGAATCCGGGCGGTTCTTGCGGGCTGCACGCAGGTTGGAGATCCACACGCCCAGCCGGACACCATCGCTGTCCACATAGCTGGCGGGGACCAGCAGGTGCTTGTATTTGCGGGCGTAACGGGCGGCACTGCGGAAGTTCCGCTCCCAGTTGGCCTCACGCACGGTGCCGTGGTCAGCGGCGGGATCACTGGGGCGGCGCTCGCCCTTGAACAGGGTGCGCAGCAGCTTGCGGCGCTCACTGCTCAGGGCGCTGCTGCCGGAGTTCAGGGTCTGCCGCTGGCGGCTGACCCAGCTGCCCAGCCAAACGCCGTCGGCGGTCTTGTAGACAGAGGGGATCTCCAGATCACCGTGCTCTGTCTTGTAGGCCAGAGCCAGATCATAGCGCTCCTGCCAGGGATCATACTTTTCCCACACCATGCCCAGCTTGTCCAGCAGGGCCTTGCGCTCAGGGGTGACCCGGGCGCTGGAGCGGTCCGGGTTCAGGTAGGCATAACGCTGGCGCGCCACCCACTTGCCCAGCAGTACTCCGTCCGGCGTGACATACTCCGAGGGGACGTTCAGGTTGCCGTGCTCATGGTAGTAGGCGGCGGCAACATCGTACAGGGACATCCACTTGCGGTCGTTGCGGTTGGTCCAGTCCATGCCCAGAGCGTCCAGCCGCTCCACCTGTTCCTGAGGCAGCTCGCCTGCCTTGTGAGCGGCGCGCTGGGCCCCCAGCCAGACCCCCAGACCGAAGCCGGAGGGCGTTTCGTACTTGATGGGTACTTCCAGATCGCCGTGTTCCAGATAATACTGGGTGGCGGCGGCATAGTTCTGCTCCCACAGATCGTTGGAGGTGCTCCACACCATGCCGATGGCTTCCAGCCGCTCGATGCGGTTCTGGGTCAGGTTGCCGCCCAGATAGCGCTGGCGGTTGTAGACGATCCACTCGCCCAGTGCAAAATCATTTTTATCGCGGTAGCGCACCGGCACCAGCAGGTCGCCGTGCTCGGTGCGGTATTTCTGCGCGGAGGCAAAGCCTTTTTCCCAGGCGGCCTCCAGCCGGTGGTTCCAGCGGATGCCCAGTTTTTCCAGCTTGGCGGCCTGTTCGGCTGTCAGGCGGCCCGGGCGCTGCCCGGCCTGTACCTGCCGCTGGAGCTCGAGCCACTTGCCCACAGGCACGCCGCTGTGGATGGTATAGCTCCGGGGCAGCTCCAGGGTGCCCTCTTTGGCAGCGGCAGCGGCGGCAGCCTGACACAGCACCTCCCAGCGGGCCTCCATCTCCCGGCGCAGCTTGCCATACAGGCGGTAGGTCTGCTGCATGGGGCGCTCCTGCCGGAAGCCCGGCGTTTTGCTGCCGGCTCTGGTCATGGCCTCGGTGCAGTCACGCTGCAGGGTACGGCCGTTGCCCAGCCCCTCGAACTGCGCCACAAGGTCGAACACCGGCACGCTGCGGCTGCCTGCAGCCACCAGCGCGCGGCAGAGCATCTGCTTGAAGGTGGACATCAGGCTGGACTGGCGCACCAGAATGACCCCAGCCAGCCCCTCCAGCGGCTGCTGGACTCCCGGCGCGTTGACGCAGAGCAGGACCTTGGGGCCGGGGGCTGTATCGGAGAGGAAGGTCTCCACGGCGGCAGAATCCGCAAAGCAGGCGTGATCCGCGGCGTAAAAGCGGACGGCAGAGTCCACAGTGCGCAGCAGCTGTTCCAGCTCCGTGCCAAGCTTTTCCTGATAGGCGGCGGATTCAAACAGGACCAGATAATGGCCGCTGGTATCGCTGAGCAGGCGGGGCAGCAGAACGGTCAGGTTCTCCACCTGACGCAGAGACCAGCTCAGCTCTTCATATTGAACGCGCAGGGAGGTGTCGCCCTTGGGCATACACAGGTTTTTGATCCGGGCGCGCAGGGTGGCCAGCTCCTCCTCCTGCGGCCAGAGCAGGGCCGCATAGGCTGAGGGCACTGGCATGGTCCCGGCGGCCATGGCCTCGGCCACAGTCATGTGGGAGACGATGCAGTCGGCAAACAGCTCCTGCGCGGCGGCGCAGACGGGGGCACCGTTGGGCACACCCAGCCCCAGCACCTTTGCCTGGGGGCACATCCGCAGCAGCTTCTGCACCGACTGTGCCCAACACACGGCGCTCAACTCATGGTAGCAGTCCAGCACGATGCAGCCGGGTTTCTGCTCCCCCAGCCGCACCCACTGCTCCGGGGTGGCGGCGGCCAGCTTTTCGCAATCACAGAAGCGGACATTGCCGGGCAGGGTGCCGCCGTTGTAGCGTGTCAGCTCTGCCTGCCGCAGGGCCAGACGCTGTGCACCGGCCACCAGCCAGAAAAAGGTGGTCTGGGGGTGAGCCTCTACCACCTTCCAGGCAATACAGCTTTTGCCGGTGCCGGTGGGGTGGAACACGGCGGCCCGGTTCAGGGTCTCCAGAGACTGTACAGCTTTCTGAAAAGCGGCTTCGTTGACGGGATTCAGGGTCATCGACATGGTGATAGTGTCCTCTCCGAGTTGCATGTTTGACATCGTTGGATACAACGAAAATATTTCATAGAATTAGTTTATCGCAAAAAACATTTTTCTGTCAAGCCCTTTGAAGAGAATTTGGAGCAAAACTCGGGAAAAGAATAAAAATAGTGTGGAATCTGTGGCAGAAACTGCGAACTTTGTGCGCAGCAACGGGGATACTGAAAGTGGAAATGCGTCCCGGAGCGGAGAGAAAGTATGACCTATGGCAGGAAGAAGGCTTCTTTTGCCCCGGCAGAGCTGCCCGGGCCGCACCGGGGAGATTTGGGCAGGAGGGCTGCTGCGGAACATCCAAGAAGCATTTCATCTTTGCGGTCGAAAAAATGAAAAATTCCCTCTTGACTTTATGAAAATAAAGCGTATAATGCAATCAACAAACCGATGAGGCGGAAGAGAACCTGCAAGCGCACTTACAGTGAGCCCGAATGGTGAAAACGGGCAGAGAGCGGGGCAGAGTTCGTGGGCCGCCGAGGGCCGGGCGAACAGGGCAGTGCCTTTAGTAGCTTGGGACGGAAGCCTCCGTTACAGGGCAGGGGAGTGTTGGCTCTCCGTTGAGGGGCTCCTGCAGTTTTCCATGGTGGAAAGACGAGCGGAGCAAGCAAGGTGGCACCGCAGATTCGAATTTCTCGACTCTGTCCTTGTGGATGAACACACAGGGACGGGGCCGTTTTTATTTTACCCGTTCCGCAGGTGGAGCGGGTTTTATTTATTTTTGGGCCGCCCGCTCCGGGAAAGGAGCAACCGCTATGAAAACCATGAACATGATCTCCCGCCGCAGCTTCCTGAAGGCTACCGCCGCAGCCGCTGTCGTATCCGCACTGGGCCTGACCGGCTGCGGCTCCTCCGGCTCTTCTGCCGCAGCATCCGGCACCGCTTCCAGCGCTGCCGGTTCCGCTGCCGCCGCTTCGGAGGCAGGCCAGACCTTTAAGGTGGGCATCGTCAACTATGTCGATCATGCTTCCCTGAACCAGATCGTGGCCTCTGTTGAGAGCCGCCTGGATAAGGTGGGCGCGGAGAAGGGCGTGACCTTCGACTATGCCGATTACTACGCCAACGCCCAGGCTGACCAGTCCAACCTGAACCAGATCGGTGCAGACCTCGTGGCCGACCAGGTAGATGTCATCGTGGCCGTGGCCACCCCCACTGCCGCCACCATGCTGGCCGCTGTGGAAGATACCGGCATCCCTGTGGTCTACTCTGCCGTCACCGACCCTGTTTCCGCCGGGTTTGATGGTGAAGAGGGCATCACCGGCACCTCCGATGCCCTGAACACTGAGGCCATTATGAACCTCATCACTGCCATCAACCCCGACATCGACACCATCGGTCTGCTGTACGACCTGAGCCAGGATGCCTCCACCCAGGCCATCGCCGATGCCAAGGCGTTCTGCGACAGCAAGGGCATCAAGTACATTGAAAAGAACGGTACCACCACGGCTGAGGTGCAGATGGCTGCCGAGGCCCTTGTGGCCGCCGGTGTCAAGGCAGTGTTCACCCCCACCGACAACACCGTGATGACCGCCGAGCTGTCCATCTATGAGACCTTCCTGGAGGCAGGGATCCAGCACTTCACCGGTGCGGACAGCTTTGCTTTGAACGGTGCTTTTGTGGGCTACGGCGTGGATTACGTCCAGCTGGGCGAAGCCACTGCCGATATGGTGGCAGAGCTGCTGTGCGAGGGCAAGACAACTGCAGACCTGCCGTACCAGACCTTTGATAACGGCATCGTCACCATCAACACCGAGACATGCGAAGCGCTGGGCCTTGACCTTGACACCGTGAAGGAAGCCTTCAAGCCCTACTGCACCGAGATCGTGGAAGTAACCACCGCAGAGAACTTCTCTTAAAAAAGTACCCTCTCAGTCAAAACCTGACGGTTTTGCCAGCTCCCCCAAAAGGGGGAGCTTTTGGCGGCTTTAGGAAAAGTTTTCGATTCAATTGCAAAGTGTGCAGCTTTGCCAGAGGCTCTCCCTTTGGGAGAGCTGGCGCGTAAGCGCCTGAGAGGGCGAGGACGCCGCCCACAGCGCCGCGCTTTCGCAGAAAGCGGCGCTGCAAATGCCGTTTTCCGTCACGACCCTACTCGTGAAAAGGGGATTCAGAAAAGCCCGCAGGCTTTTCTGAATCCCGAATAAAAACCCAATTCCGCTGAATATGGCCAGAGCAAAAGCGGAGGCCATTTTAAATCGTCCAATCAAAAAGAAACATAAAAGGAGCACACACATGCTGGCGAGTATCTTTTCGCTCAACGTCCTACAGACGGCGCTGGAACTGGGCTGTATCTATGCCCTGGTGGCGCTGGCACTGTTCCTGAGCTATTCCATCCTGAACATTGCAGACCTTTCCACTGACGGCTGCTTCACGTTGGGCTGCGCCGTGGCCTGTCAGGTGGCTTTGACCGGCCACCCCATTCTGGCCCTGTTCGCAGCCATGGCGGCAGGCGTGTGCTCCGGCTTTGTCACGGCCTTTTTGCAGACCCGCCTTGGCGTGGAGAGCATCATGGCAGGCATCATCGTCAACACCGGCCTTTACACCATCAATCTGGCCGTGATGGGCTTTTCCTCCACCATGTCGCTGGTCAAGACCGACACTGTTTTCTCGCTGGCAAAGGGCTCACTGAGCTTCCTTGGCGGCTGGTATAAGCTGGCCATCGCGCTGGCCATGATCCTGCTTGCCGGTGCGGCGATGCTGGGCTTTCTGGGCACCCGGCTGGGCCTGTCCATCCGCGCCACCGGTGACAACGCTGCCATGGTGCGTGCTTCCAGTATTAACCCGGCTTTCACCATTACGGTGGGCCTGTGCATTTCCGGCGCATTGTGCGCCCTCTCCGGCGGCCTGCTGGCACAGTATCAGAAGAGCTGCGATATCAATGTGGGCACCGGCATGGTGACCATCGCACTGGCTTCCCTCATCATCGGCGAGACCCTGCTTGGTAAGCGCACCATGCTGCGCCGGATCATCGGCGTGGTGTTCGGCAGCTGCCTGTACCGCTTTATCGTGGCTGTGGCCCTGCGCTTCAATGTGCCCGCCGCCGCCATGAAGCTGGTGTCTGCCATCATCGTGGCCATCGCCATTTCGATGCCGGCCATCAAGGAAAAAATCGCCTTTGAGCAGCGCAAGCATGGGGCCTGCCGCCGCCGCGTGACTACCGGCAAGGAGGGAAAGTAAGATGGAAATGCTTCAGCTGAACGATCTGCACAAGACTTTCAACCCCGGCACGGTCAATGAAAAAGTGGCCCTGAACGGTGTCAGCCTGCACATGGAAGCCGGGGACTTTGCCACCATCGTGGGCTCCAACGGCGCGGGCAAATCCACCCTGTTCAACGCCATCACCGGAGGCTTCATCGCCGACGAGGGCAGCATCCTGCTGGGCGGACAGGATATCACCTTTGAGCCGGAGCACCAGCGCAGCAAGGTCATCGGCCACCTGTTTCAGGACCCGCTCAAGGGCACGGCACCCAACATGACCATTGAGGAAAACCTTGCACTGGCCTATCTGCGTGCCGGCACCGCGCCCCACGCCATCTTCTCCCGCATCTCCCGCAAGGACAAGGAAGTGTTCCGCGAAAAGCTGGCGCTGCTGGATATGGGCCTTGAGGACCGCATGAAGCAGCCGGTGGGACTGCTTTCCGGCGGCCAGCGGCAGGCGCTGACCCTGCTCATGGCAACGCTGGTCACCCCAAAGCTGCTGCTGCTGGACGAGCACACCGCCGCACTGGACCCCGCCACCGCCGAAAAGGTACTGGAGCTGACCAGAAGCATCGTGGCCGAAAAGAAGATCACCTGCCTGATGGTCACCCACAACATGCATCAGGCACTGGAGCTGGGCAACCGCACCCTGATGATGGATTCCGGCCGCATCGTCTTTGACGTGAAGGGCGAGGAACGCAGCCGGATGACCGTGGACGGCCTGCTTGAAAAGTTCCGCGAGAATGCCGGCAAGAATCTGGACAACGACCGCATCCTGCTGAGTAAAGTGGAAAAGTGACCCGGACAGGAGAGCACAGCCCCGACAGACCATGCAGTCTGCCGGGGCTGTATTTTTGCGGGGAAGTGCACCGTAGGGAAAAGCGGTTCCCCCTGAAACAGCAAATCCCCCCTGCGCAGATGCACAGAGGGGATTTTAAATATCAGAAATTACTGAACGTATTCGACCGTGTACTCGAAGCCGTACTCTTCCTGCAGCTTCTTCACCTCGGCCTCGCAGTCCTCGATGAAGGTGGGGGCGTAGACGGAAGCGCCATTGTGGGCCTTCTTGTAGTCCTCAACGATCTGCTGCAGCTTTGCCCAGCCCTCGTTGGCCTTGTTCTGGTCGATGCTGTCGGGGAAGTTGATGATGAACTCGCGGTGCTTCGGAATACGTGCTTTCATGGTAGGTTCTCCTTATAACAGTTTGGATTTTGATTGTTGATTTATACAGAAGCACAGAGAAAAACCTGTGCAACTTGCGAAAAACGGATCACAGCCCGTATACCCGGCGGGCATTTTCGGCTGTGGTGCGGAACACCTCTTCGGCAGAAATGCCCCGCAGCTGGGCGATATACTCGCCCACATAGCGGATGAGGGAGCTGTCACAGCGGGTGCCGCGCACCGGCTCCGGTGCCATGTAGGGGCAGTCGGTCTCCAGCACGATGCTTTCCAGCGGCAGGGCGCTGATGGCCTTTGCCGCCCGCTTGGCACCCTTGAAGGTGCACGCCCCGCCAAAACCGATGAACAGTCCCTGTTTTGCCAGCCACACCGCGTCGTCGGCACTGCCGGAATAGCAGTGGACGATGCCCTTGGGCTGGTATTTTTTGAGCAGGGCGTAAACGTCGGCATGGGCGTTGCGGTCGTGCACGATGATGGGCTTGTCCAGTTCCAGCGCCAGCCGGATGTGCGCCTCAAACATGGCCAGCTGGGCATCCTTGGGCACAGGCCAGTGGTAGTCCAGCCCGCACTCCCCCACTGCCACCACCTTGGGGTCGGCATAATAGGGCATCAGGGCACGCATCTCGGCGGCCCAGTCGCCGCCGTACACCGAGACCGTAGGAGCCGGGCCTTCCTCGCCGCAGTCGGCGGCGGGCAGCAGGCTTTCCGGGTGGATGCCAACAGCTGCCACCACCCACGGGTAGCGGTGCGCCAGCTCCAGCACTTTGGGTGCATCCCCGGAGTGGGTGGCCTGTTCACACACGCCCACCACGCCCTTGCCGGGCAGGCTGCCCAGCAGGAAATCGCGGTCTGCATCAAAAGCGCGGGCACTGTAGTGCGCGTGGGTGTCAAAAATGGGGCCGGTCATTTGCCCTCCTTTTTGGCGGGGGCCTTGTTCACCAGCCAGATGCCAACACACACGAACACCAGCGCCGCCAGATACTGCCAGCGGAACAGGGGTTCGCCGTTGAGCACGGCGCTCAGCAGCACGTTGACCACCGGGTTCACGAAGCCAAAGATGGCAATGCGGCTGACCGGGTTGTTCTTCATCAGCAGGGCCCACAGCACATAGCCTGCCCCGCAGATGAAGGCCAGATACAGCATGACCACCATCGCCAGTGCGCTCTGCACATGGAGACTGCCGCCCAGCACAGTGCCCAGCACGAACAGTGCCAGACCGCCCACGAACAGGTTGATGAAGCAGACGGCAAAGCTGTCTGCTTTTTTGGTCACGGATTTGTTCCACGGGCCGGACAGGGTAAAGATGATGGTAGCGGCCATCATGCAGAACACGCCCCAGCCGCTGCCGCTGCCGTGGTTGCCCAGCGTGCCGATGAGCACGCCCGCAAAGCCGATGACACAGCCCAGCGTTTTGGCAGGGGTCATGCGGTCGGCATTGCCATAGATGAAGTGGGCAAAGATCACGCCCAGAAAGCTCTGGGTGCTGTTCAGGATGCCGCCAAAGGCACCCGTGAGCATGGCAACAGCGATGTAATAGAATGCGTACTGGGTCGTGGTCTGCCACAGGCCCAGAGCACAGC
>OLAM01000343.1_pt1 | contig 9875 bp, 8 predicted proteins | sample 1607581 | NCBI WGS metagenome assembly OLAM01 (sample SAMN02674606, study PRJEB24791) | human gut metagenome, SKBSTL068 | isolation source: stool | host: Homo sapiens | place: USA | reverse complement strand
TGCATGCTTGTGCCAAGCACTTTGCCGTACACTCAGGTCCGGAATGGAACCGCCATGAGTTTAATGCGGAAAATATCAAGCCCCGTGATTTGTATGAAACTTATCTTCCTCCTTTCGAAGCTTTGGTGAAAGAAGGAAAAGTGAAGGAGGTGATGTGTGCCTACAACCGTTTTGAGGGCGATCCTTGCTGCGGTAGCGACCGCCTGCTGATGCAGATTTTGCGCGATGAGTGGGGATTTGATGGTATTGTCCTTTCGGACTGTGGAGCTATTGCCGATTTTTACAGAGACTATGGTCATAAGACGCATCCTGATGCAGAGTCCGCTTCGGCGGCTGCGGTGCTGAGTGGGACTGACTTGGAATGCGGTTCGAGTTACGAGGCCCTGGTAGAAGCGGTGAAGCAGGGAAAGATTGATGAAAAAGCAGTGGATGTAGCAGTCAAGCGTCTTTTGACGGCTCGCTTTGCCTTGGGTGAAATGGACGAGCCGGAGAAGGTGTCCTGGACTGGCATTCCTTTTTCTGTGGTGGCTTCTGCCGGACACGATTCTCTGGCGCTCGACATGGCGCGCAAGTCAATGACACTGCTTATGAACAAGGATAATACCTTGCCGTTGAAGCGTGGAGGGCTGACTATAGCCGTGATGGGTCCGAATGCCAATGATTCTGTGATGCAGTGGGGAAATTATAACGGTATGCCTCCGCACACAGTTACCATTCTGGACGGAATTAGAAAAGCTTTGGGGAGTGATGATCGGCTTATTTATGAACAAGGCTGCGGATGGGTGGAGAGAGCTCAGATACAGAGCGTCTTCAACCGTTGCAAGACTGCCGACGGGAAACCCGGATTTACTGCACGCTACTGGAATAACGTGACTCGTGACGGTGAGCCAGTCACTACTGCCCAAGTGACCACTCCTTTCCATTTCTGTACATCCGGTGCCACGGTTTTTGCTCCGGGTGTGAACCTTACCGACTTCTCGGCTACCTACAACAGCGTATTCACTCCCGACCAGTCGGGAGAGGTGGTCTTTGACATCTATGCTTATGGCTCAGGGAGATTGCGGATAAATGGGGAGGAAGTGAGAGGATTCTCCAATCAGCACGGTGGGCAGAAGAGTGCTTATACTTTGCAGGTACAAGCAGGAAAAACGTATGACGTTGAATTGGATTTTGAATATTTCCGTAGCGATGCACAGCTGAACTTTGACCTTGGATTTAAGAATGAAGTGGATGTGAGGAAATCTGTGGAGCGTGTAAAGGATGCTGATGTCGTGGTCTTTGTGGGAGGAGTCTCTCCGAACCTCGAAGGCGAGGAGATGGGTGTTGAGCTTCCCGGATTCAGAGGAGGCGACCGTACTGATATTGAGTTGCCTGCTGTCCAGCGGGAACTGATTGCCGCTTTGCACCATGCCGGTAAAAAGGTGGTGTTGGTGAACTGTTCAGGTTCTCCTATCGGCTTGGAGCCGGAAACCGGGAGGTGTGGAGCTATCCTGCAGGCATGGTATCCCGGTCAGGCAGGCGGTACGGCTGTAGCTGAAGTCTTGTTCGGTGATTACAATCCGGCAGGACGCTTGCCGGTAACCTTCTACCGTAATGTGTCACAGCTTCCTGATTTTGAGGATTATAATATGACCGGCCGGACTTACCGTTACATGACCCAGGAACCGCTTTTCCCCTTCGGTCATGGATTGAGCTATACCTCTTTCTGCTATGGCGCTGTGGTGCTTGGTTCGGATAATATAAAGTCCGGTGAGAAATTGAGATTGAATGTCCCCGTAACCAATACCGGCAAATGTGACGGTGAAGAGGTTGTGCAGGTCTATTTGAAGAAAAACGATGATGTCGAAGGACCGAGCAAGGCATTGCGTGCTTTCAAACGGGTACATATCCCGGCAGGAAAGACGGTCGATGTAGAGTTTGATTTGGGCGATAAAGAGTTGGTGTGGTGGAATCCGCAAAGCAATACCATGTGCGTTTCCGAAGGCAGTTATGAACTTATGGTGGGCGGTAGCTCGCAGACTGCTGGTTTGCTGCGCCGGTCTTTTGTCATTCAGCCTTGATACATTGCTGACAAAGTCGAAAAAGAAAATTCCGCTTGAAGGTAAGTCATGACCCTCAAGCGGAATTTTTGTGTACTGGGGATACATGTTCTTAATAATCCTTAATACAATATGTTAACTTCCTTGCTTCTCTGTTCTTATCTAATTTTAATTGATATATTTGTGATATCATTATGATATCAATTAAATCTATAGAATATGGAAACAAAAGAGTGTGGTTTCAGTGGTTTCAAGATGAATGGCTTTTTGGCCTTGTTCCTTCATTTGGTAGTGCTTACGGCAGTGATAATCTTTGGGTTTATCATTTCTGTGCCTACCTTGATCCTTTCGGTGTGTCTGTGTCTGATATGGTTTATTATGTTTGCCGGCTATATGGAGCTGGAGCCGAACGAGGCGCGTGCTATGGTGTTCTTTGGTAAATATAAAGGGACGTTCAAGGAGACCGGCTTTTTCTGGGTAAACCCTTTTCTTAATAAGAAGAAGCTTTCGCTTCGTGCACGCAATCTGGATGTGGAGCCGATAAAGGTGAATGATAAGATTGGCAATCCCATACTTATAGGATTGGTATTGGTGTGGAAGTTGAAAGATACTTATAAAGCCATGTTTGAGATTGACTCGCAGACGATGGCTGCATCCACTCCCACAGCAGGCAATGCCAACCAGGTGAGCCTTGGTAATGCGGTGGCCAACCGTATGAATGCGTTCGAGAACTTTGTGAAGATACAGAGTGATGCCGCCCTTCGTCAAGTTGCCGGTCAGTATGCCTATGATGATAATGAGGCTGATACGGAGGAACTGACGCTTCGCTCCGGTGGCGAGGAAATCAATGAGCAGTTGGAACAGAAGTTGAACGAGCGTCTGGCCATGGCGGGTATGGAAGTGGTGGAAGCCCGCATCAACTATCTGGCGTATGCACCCGAAATTGCTGCTGTGATGCTGCGTCGCCAGCAAGCATCCGCCATCATTACGGCACGCGAGAAGATTGTGGAAGGGGCAGTCTCTATGGTAAAAATGGCGCTCCATAAACTTTCTGAAGAAGAAATTGTTGAACTGGACGAAGACAAGAAAGCAGCAATGGTCAGCAATCTGTTGGTAGTGCTTTGTGCGGACGAGGCTGCACAACCGGTAGTCAATACGGGAACGTTGAACCATTGATAAAGGATACGGATGAAAGAGATGGGGGTTATAGGACGATGGGCTCTTATACTGCTCTTGCTGGGCAATGTATATGGGGGCTTTGCACAAGATGCGAATACTGCGCGCGCGCAGCACATTTATGAATTGTTTGTGGCAGGGCAAGATGACAGTATCCATGCGGCATTGAACCGGGAGTTGCAGGAGAAACTGGCTCCGGCACTCTTCAATGATTCTTTCCGGCAAGCAGAGAAAATGTTTGGTAAATCCATATCAAAAGGAGAATGGAAGACCGATTCTGCCCAGGGAATTACTATCTATTATTCCGATGTGGAATTTGAACGTTATAATCTCCGCTTTCTAGTGGCTTTTGATGCTGACGGGGCACTGAATACAATCCGGCTGGTCCCTGCACCTGCTGTTAGCACTGCCCAACCGGTAGCCTATGATAAGACAAAAATGGATGAAAGGGATATTACGCTGGGAGCCGACGGCTACAAGCTTCCCGGAACGTTGACTTTGCCCAAGCGGGCAGTCGGTCCGGATGCATGCAGGGTTCCTTGTGTTATTTTGGTACATGGTTCCGGTCCTCACGACCGTGACGAGACGATAGGTCCCAACAAGCCTTTCCGTGACCTGGCCTGGGGATTGGCGGAACGCGGCATTGCCGTCGTCCGTTATGAAAAACGGACAAAAGCATATGGTGTGGCTTGCGTTCCTGCCGGTCGCGAACTCGATTATGATACTGAGGCCGTGGACGATGCCGTTGCCATAGTGGAGCAGGTAAGGGCTTTGCCCGAGCTGGCTCCTGACAGTGTGTATGTGTTGGGGCACAGCCTGGGAGGTACATTGGCTCCCCGTATTGCCGGGCGTTCGAAAGGTTTGGCAGGTATCATTATCCTTGCCGGGCTGGCAAGACCGCTTGAAGATGCTCTTGAGGAACAGTTTTATTATACCTCTTCTTTGACGGATTCTTCAGTCAATGTAAAGGCTCAACTTGATGAATTGAAACAACAGTTGGCTAATGTCAAAAAGCTTGGTACGGAAGAGTTTGATGAAACGATTTCCTTGCCATTGGGGCAGCCCCGCTCATATTGGCTGTTTGCCAATGCTTACAAACCGGTGGAAGTTGCCGCTAAACTAAAGCTGCCTATATTTGTTCTTCAAGGGGAGAGAGATTATCAGGTGACTATGGAAGACTTCGGTTTATGGCGTTCCGGTTTGTTGCGCTGCAAGAATGCATATTTCAAATCTTATCCGAAATTGAATCACTTGTTGCAGGAAGGCAGCGGCAAGGCGACTCCGTTTGAGTATAGCCATGCTTCGCCCGTCCCAGCATATGTTATGGATGACATTGCCTCCTTCGTGCGGGGCAAGCAGAATACTCTTTGATTGGTACTTGGTTATATCAAAGTAACTTCAATCGTAAATCGTAAATTGTTAAATAGTAAATAAATAGTGGCTAAAAAAGAAACTTCAACCAAAAGCTTTGTCCTCCGTGTGGATGCTGCAACGATGGATGCCATTGAAAAATGGGCAGCCGACGAGTTCCGTAGTACCAATGGACAGCTTCAGTGGATTATCGCTGAAGCATTGCGGAAGAGTGGGCGGATGAAGAAGTCCAAGAATCCTCCTCCGTCTGAAGAGAAAGCAGAGGAGGATTCGTAATAACAGATTCTAAATCGCAGATAGTATGATTAATCTTGGTCCTTATTCCGGCAAGAATTGCCCTAATGTCCGTTTTCAACCCACTGTGATTGACCGTATTCTGGAAGGTACGGCCCTGCTTATCGTGCTCGTTACGTGGATTAGCATTTACTGGCTGTATACCCAAAGAGAAGGTGCCCTGCTGCCCGCCGTCTGGGTGATGGGTGGCTGTTCCATTTTCTGTTTCCTTTTGATGGGGGGATTGGCGTATCTTCCCGTCCGTTTCATCAATTTCCCTATTCGGGTCACCGAGCGCAATGCGGCTGTTCAATATTTGTTTGCCATACGCCTTACCCGGGTGATGAACATCATTCTGTTGTTAGTGCTTTTGGGCAGTGTTTGGGGCTTGTATTATGCATTCGGCAAACTCCTGCTCCTTGTCTCGTTTGTTTTGTTGGGGGTGGCATTTATAGGGTACTATATACTGGCGTTTAAATATAAGTAGCCTTACAGTCTGTTTAATAGTCCTTTTTACCACTTACCCTCCTTTCTCATCTTTATTTGTTGTTATAAATCTGCCATTACCTACTAATGGTTACTCTTTCTCTTCTTTTTGTAATTTTTAGGTATTGTTCTCCTTTTTAACTACCTCTACCTTTGCCCCAATAAAATTTAAGATAAAAGATGAGAAAATTAACAGGCTTATTCGTTTTATGTTTTCTGCTTTCTGCCAATGCTTTGCAGGCTGCTGAACCTGAAAAAGTTACTTCTGCAGCAGAGAGTACGGAAATTTCAACAGACAAAGAGAAAAAGGAAAAAGTAGCGAATGATGGCGACAACTACAAGAAATTCCGTTTCGGTGGATACGGAGAAATGGTTGCAAGTTTTAAGGATTATGGTATTAACCGTTTCTATGGTGCGCCTGAAGGCAATCCAGACAAACATAGGAATACAATTTCTATACCCCGTTTCGTGTTGGCTCTGGATTACAAGTTCAATTCCAAATGGATACTCGGTGCTGAAATCGAGTTTGAATCCGGTGGTACGGGTACTGCTTATGAACTTGAGAATACGGAAAACGGTGAGTATGAAACGGAGGTGGAAAAGGGTGGCGAAGTGGCTATCGAGCAATTCCACATTACCCGTTTAATTGTTCCACAATTCAACATACGTGCCGGTCACATCATTGTCCCGGTAGGATTGACCAACGCCCATCATGAACCAATCAATTTCTTTGGAACTTATCGGCCGGAAGGAGAGACAACCATCCTTCCTTCTACGTGGCATGAAAACGGACTCGAGTTTTTTGGTTCTTTTGGAAAAGGATATGCCAGCTTTGATTATCAAGCCATGATAGTGGCCGGTCTGAATGCCAATGGTTTTGACCGTAACACCTGGATAGCAAGTGGCAAACAAGGCATCTTTGAAGAAGACAACTTTACTTCACCGGGCTATGTGGCTCGTCTGGACTACAAGGGGGTTCCGGGGTTGCGTATAGGCGCTTCGTTTTATTACTGCGCTGATGCCGGTTCCAATTCTGACAAAGCGGATACTTATTCGTCTACCGGTAAGATTCCGGTAAGAATCTATACGGCAGATGCCCAATACCGTAATAAATATGTGGTTGCCCGTGCCAATATGGTATACGGAAATTTGGGTAATTCAGCGAAGCTTAGTGAGGCAAATACCAAATTGTCGAATAAATCTCCTTACAGCCGTATAACCCCCATTGCAAAGAATGTAGTCAGTTATGCAGCCGAGGCCGGTTTGAATATCAGCGCTTTCTTCAAAGGAAACAGGAAAGTTCCGGTTATCTACCCCTTTGCACGTTATGAATATTATAATCCGCAAGAAAAGGGAGAGGCCAGCCAGATAATGGAGAAACGTTGTCAAGTAAGCATGTGGACTGCTGGATTGAATTGGTATGCCTTGCCTAATCTGGTGGTAAAGGCTGATTACACCACCCGCCAAATCGGAACAAACAAGGTTTTTGGAACTGGTAAGTATAATAGTGAAAATGAGTTTTCGATCGGTATTGCCTATATCGGTTGGTTTGTCAAGAAGTAGATGAATAGTAATCAATTAATTTTATACAAATGAAGAAAAATTTCTTTTATGCGACAGCTTTGGTATTAGGGCTGGCATTTACGGCTACTGCTTGTAGCGATGATGATGACAACAGTACAGTTAATCCTGCTGACATTGAGTATAATTCGGGGAATGCAGCAAGTTGGCACAACTACATGAGAAATGTGGCGGCTTTGTTGAAGACAGATGCCACCAATCTTTATGATTCTTGGAATACGAGTTATAAGGGTGGGGCAAGTTTTGCAACTTCCTTCAAAGCTCATAATGGTGCCTATAACTTTTCAAGTGCCTGGAACTGTATAGAGCAGGTTATCGACGGTTGTGTTGAAATCTCCAATGAGGTAGGTGAGACGAAGATTGGTGATCCATATAATAAATATATGGCAAACAATGTTACAGAGGCCCTCTATGCTGTTGAGTCATGGTATAGCTGGCATTCCCGTGATGATTATACCAATAATATTTACTCAATCCGCAATGCCTATTACGGCTCTTTGGACGGTAAGGTGAGCGACAAGTCAATTTCAAAATTGGTGGCTGGAGCCAATGCGGAGTTGGATACGAAAGTGTCGGCAGCTATCACTACGGCAGCATCGGCTATTCAGGCTATTCCCCAACCTTTCCGTAATAATATCAACAGTCAGGAAACGGTAGCGGCTATCAAGGCTTGTGAAGAACTGGAAAGTGTATTGGATAAGGAGTTGAAACCTTATATCAGGGACAATAGCACCATTAACAGCAATGAAGCACTTGACCCGATTGTTGAAAATTATGTCAATGTTGTGGTTTTGCCTACCTATAAGGATTTGAAGGAGAAGAATAGTACGCTGTATGACGCTGTGGTGGCTCTTGCCAACAATCCCTCTAACAGTGCTTTTGAGACGGCATGCAATGCTTGGATAACAGCCCGTGAACCTTGGGAGGAAAGTGAGGCGTTCCTATTTGGGCCGGTGGATGAGCTGGGGCTTGACCCGAATATGGATAGTTGGCCTTTGGACCAGAACGCCATTGTCCAGATTCTGAATTCCCAGAAATGGGGCGATTTGGAATGGAGCGAGGGTGATGATGATGCAAAAGTTGAATCTGCCCAAAATGTACGCGGATTCCATACTTTAGAATTCCTGCTTTTCAAGGATGGCAAGCCTCGTACAGTTAAATAAGAATTATTTATAAACAATACTCAAGAAGTAAAGGGGGGGATTTGGAGAATCCTGCCTTTACTTCTTTGGCATGTTTGGATATGCCATTATTAAAAAGTAGATAAAGATGATGAATCATTTAATGAGATATTCATGTCTTCTCCTTTGTTTGTCGGCAGGTTTGACTGCTTGTGATGATGATGGGATTGACGTGTTGGATATAGAGATTCCTGAAGGATACGCTCTGTCTGCCGGAACGTCCACAATCTTCATGAATTCATCCAAGGCCTATGATTCACCGGCAGATTGGGTGTCGGGTGTTTACAACAGTCGCTTTAATGATGGTGACGGGCTTTACGATGATGTGCGTACGAGTAGCAATGGCATGGGAGGGGGGCTTGGCCCAGTCTATGCGGGGTATTCTTGTGGCAGTTGTCATCGTAATGCCGGCCGTACCAAACCGACGCTGTGGAGTGAAGGCGGATCGGGTAGTTACGGGTTTTCCTCGATGCTGGTTTATATAAGCCGCAAGAATGGTGCGTTTTTTCAGGATTATGGCCGTGTTCTCCATGACCAGGCCATTTATGGAGTGAAACCGGAGGGAAAGCTTTCTGTGGAGTATACTTATGAGACTTTTACCTTTCCCGACGGAGAGAAGTATGAACTTTGCAGACCGGCTTATTCCATATCCGAATGGTATGCTGACAGTATAAAGCCTGAAGATATGTTCTGTACGGTGCGTATCCCGTTGAGACATGTCGGTATGGGGCAAATGATGGCTTTGGAACCTACGGAGATTGAAGCGCTTGCTGCAAAAAGTAATTATCCGGAGTATGGTATAAGTGGCCGTTGCAATTACATTACCGAACGTGGTGTGAGAAGCTTGGGGCTGTCGGGAAATAAGGCTCAACATGCGGATTTGACTGTTGAACTTGGTTTTTCAAGTGATATGGGTGTTACCAATAGCCGCTATCCGGAAGAGATATGCGAGGGGCAGGCCCAGGTGAATCAAGGCAGCATGATGGGGCTTTCTTATGCCCAGTTGGATGTTTCTACAGAAGATATGGAAGATGTTGACTTGTATATGCAGAGTCTTGGTGTTCCTGCACGGCGTAATGTGAATGACCCGCAGGTGATAAGGGGAGAACAGAATTTCTATAAAGCCAAGTGCCATCTTTGCCATGTCACCACGTTGCATACCAAGCCTCGGGGCTCCGTGCTGTTGAACGGTACCCGTTTGCCATGGTTGGGAAGTCAGACAATTCACCCCTATTCGGATTTTTTGCTGCATGATATGGGCTCCGAAATTATGGGAGTCGGTCTGAATGATAACTATGTAAGTGGGTTGGCGCGTGGCAATGAATGGCGCACTACTCCGCTTTGGGGTATCGGGCTTCAGGAAAAGGTAAACGGACATACCTACTTCTTGCACGATGGCCGTGCCCGCAATCTTGTTGAAGCCATAATGTGGCATGGGGGAGAGGGAGAAGCATCGAAAAATCTCTTTAAGAACATGAGCAAGGATGACCGTGATGCCCTGATTGCATTTTTAAATTCACTTTAGAACTAATAAGCTTTATATAAAAAGTAATTATGAAGAAATTTTTATATGTCGCCATGCTGGCTGTTTTGCCTTTGACCGCTATGGCGCAACATGAGGAAGATACGGAGAATGGTGTAGTGTCATTGGCCGGAAGAGAAGGTTTTACCATTGAAACAAAGAAAGGTGACTTTGTTTTCAAGCCTTATCTGTTGGTACAAACGAGTGCTAATTTCAATTGGTATGATGATGAAGGCTAGATCGGAA
>OLAM01000335.1_pt1 | contig 9969 bp, 9 predicted proteins | sample 1607581 | NCBI WGS metagenome assembly OLAM01 (sample SAMN02674606, study PRJEB24791) | human gut metagenome, SKBSTL068 | isolation source: stool | host: Homo sapiens | place: USA | reverse complement strand
TTCGACGCGCTGGATCCACGAGAAAGGGGCTGCTCGCCCCTTTCAGACCCCAAAGAGGAAGTCGAAACGGAAAAAAGCTAAGCCGCTCCGCTAAAAACTTTTTTCTCGTTTCTCCGATTTTGAATGATACGAACGGGAAAGTTGTAATTTCGTAGATGAACTATCTTCTTACTTTAGCCTACGACGGCACCAACTACTGCGGGTTTCAGGTGCAGCCCAACGGGCGGAGCGTGGCCACTGCGTTTCAGGACGCCTTGGAGGCGGTGCTGGGCAGCCGTCCCGACATCAAGGGCTGCAGCCGCACCGACGCAGGCGTCCACGCGCTGGGCTTCATGCTCAACTTCCACGCCGACACCCGCATCCCGGCGGCAAAGCTGCCGCTGGCCCTCAATCAGCATCTTCCCCCGGACATCCGGGTGTTGGAGGCGCGGGTGGTGCCCGACGACTTCCACGCCCGCTATGCGGCCCACACAAAGACCTACCTCTACCGCATCCACAACAGTCCGATCGACTCGCCCTTCGCCTCCCGCTATTACACCAAGGTGCCGGGGCGGCTGGACGCCGACCGGATGCAGCAGGCGGCACAGTATTTTGTGGGGACGCACGATTTCCTTGCCCTCTGCGCTTCGGGCAGCTCGGCAGCCGCCCACGGCGACACCGTGCGCACCATCACGGCCTGTGAGGTCGAGCGCCGGGGCGACGACATCGACATCACGGTGACGGCAGACGGCTACCTCTACAACATGGTGCGCATCCTCGCGGGCACCCTCTGCGAGGTGGGCGCAGGCCGTCTTGCGCCCGAGGCGGTGCCGGGCATCCTCGCCAGCTGCGACCGGAAAAACGCCGGCCCGACGCTGGCGGCAAAGGGGCTTTTCCTCAAGAGCGTGGACTACGATTAACACAAACACGACCGGTGCTCCCGGAGGGGGAATGCCCCCTTTGGGAGCACTGTCGTTGCAGGAAGGGGACAGGAACGTATGAGAAAGAAGCATCGAGGCTTCCGGCCCGCGTCGGACGAGCCGCTTTCGGAGGGCCGGGTCGAGTACCTCGAGCAGGCCCGCGCCCGGGTGCGGAACCGGCGCATCCGGCGCACCGCGCTCATTGTCGCGGCGCTGACGCTGGTGGTTCTGTTCGCCACCGGCTTTGTGGGCAGCTCGGTGGCAATGGCCAAGGACTGGGCCGACACGGCCCGCATCCTGCTCTTTCCGGGGACGGGCTGGCCCCAGCAGACCGGCGTCATGGAGGTGGAGCAGCTTGCCGCCCTGAACGGAAGCTTTGTGGAGCTGGGGGAGGAGGGGTGCGTGGTCTGGTCCCACACCGGCACCCGCCTCAACGCCATCCAGAGCGGCTACGCCCGGCCAGCGCTGGCGGCGGGCAAGAACCGCTTCGTGCTCTACAACCGCTCGGGCAATGAGCTGCGGGTGGAGAGCCGCACCCAGAACCTCTACACCAAGACGATGGAGAACAGCATCACCCTCTGCGCGATGGCCGACAACGGCACGCTGGCCGTCGTCACCGAAGACCCCGGCAGCGCCGCCAGACTGCGGATCTACTCCTCCTCGATGGAGGAGCAGCTGAGCTGGAGCCTCACCACCACCGACGGCACGCCGCTGCGGATGGCCTTTTCGCCGGATGGGCGGCGGCTGGCGGTGGCGGCGGTGACGGTCAGCGGTGGGCAGATGGTGACGAATTTCTACATCGTCACGCTGGCGCAGGGCGACCCTGTCCTTGTGGGCAGCGGCAGCGGCGCGGCCCAGTGGCTGAGCTGGCCCAGCGCCCAGAGTGTACTGGCCCTCTGCGACAGCCGCGCCGTCCTCTACGACGCATCGGGCGGCGAAAAAGCTGCCTACGACTTCACCGGCCAGACCCTCCGGGACATCTCGGTGGATGCCTCGGGCAATGCCGCCCTGCTGCTGGCCTCCGGCCAGCTCTGTCAGGCGGTGATGCTGGACCGTGAGCTGGACGTGGAGGGCACAGCGCAGGTGCAGGCGGCCAACCGCATCGTCCGGGCCGGGCAGAGCTTCTATCTGCTCACCGACAGCGGCGTGGAGTGTCTCTCCACCGACGGCACCTCCCAGTGGCAGCAGAGCCTTTCCGCCCGGCCGCAGGGCCTGCTGGCCGACCGAAAGCAGCTGCTGGTCTTCTGCGGCAACACCGTGCAGGTGCTGACTCCTCCCGAGGCGGAGACCAGTGCCTCGGGCAATCCATGATAGAATAAGGAAAATAAGGTATGTTCAAGAATCCGTCATTTCTTTTTGATATAGTATGTACCGTGGTCTGGCTGCTGCTGGCCGTGCGCTACGCCCGCAAGGGCTTCCTCGCGGCCAGCGTCCAGCTGGGTGGGAACGTCTTCAGCCTCGTGGGTGCCCGGGTCTTTTCGGGCTGGGCTGCCGTCGAGGTGTTCCAGCGGTTTCTGGCCGGGAGCTTCCGCACCCAGATCGCCGAGAGCATCTCCGCCGGAGGGGTCGTTGACCTGACCGGCATCGCGGACAAGTACGCGGGCTTTCTGCCCGAGAGCTTCCGCGCCTCCATCGTGGAGGCCTGCGAGCGCTCCATCTCAGCCGTGCTCAGCGACAACGCCGTGGTGCTGGCGGACGTCATCGTCCAGAAGGTGCTGGCCCCGCTGCTGACGCCGGTCATCTCGGTGGTGCTCTTTTTCGTGACCTTTGCCCTGCTGCGGATGCTGGTGAGTATGCTGGTCACCGTGCTGGGCCTCGTCAACCGGCTGCCGGTCATCGGCACCGTCAACCGCTGGCTGGGCTGGCTCACCGGCTGCATCGCCAGCACGATGGACATCTACCTTGTGCTGTGCGTGGTGTGGGCCATCATCGTCATCACGGGCGGCAATCTGACCGTCCTGAACGACACGGTCATGAGCAGCAGCCTTTACTATAAAGCATTCAATCTGTTCAACCCCTTCCTGTAAAGGGGAGCTTAGGAGGAACCTATATGGTCTGCAATCGCTGTCAGAAACGTCCGGCCATCATCTTCGTCCAGCGGATGGAGAACGGCCAGATGAAAAATGAAGGCTTTTGCCTGCACTGTGCCCGTGAACTGCACATCAAGCCCGTCGAGGACCTGATGAAGCAGTTCGGGATGTCCGACGAGGACATGGACAACATGGAAAACCGGATGGAGAGCATGATGGACGAGATGGGAGACGCGAACCCCCTCTCCCTCATGATGAATATGGGCCAGCCGACGGAGGGCGAGGAGAGCGAGGGAGATGACGACCTCGTGCCCGGCTCCAGCGCGACCTTCCCGCTGGGCGTCAAGGCGGAGGGCGAAGCCGGAAACGGCAAAAAGACCCAGAAAAACGGCAAGAAGCCGCCCCGCCGCAAATTCCTCGATACCTATTGTGAGAATCTGACCCGCAAGGCCCGGGAGGGCAGGCTGGACGACATCGTGGGCCGCGACCGCGAAATTTACCGCACGATTCAGATTCTGAGCCGCCGCCAGAAGAACAACCCCTGCCTCATCGGCGAGGCGGGCGTCGGCAAGACGGCCATCGCTGAGGGCATCGCGGAGCGGATCGCCAAGGGCGACGTCCCCGTGGGCCTGAAGGACAAGGAAATTTTCCTGCTCGATCTGACCAGCCTCGTGGCCGGCACCCAGTTCCGGGGCCAGTTCGAACAGCGGGTCAAGGGCCTGCTCAGTGAGGTCAAGGCCGCAGGCAACATCATCCTCTTTATTGATGAAATTCATACCATCACCTCGGCGGGTGAGAGCGAGGGCGCGATGAACGCGGGCAACATCCTCAAGCCTGCCCTGTCCAGAGGCGAAATTCAGGTCATCGGCGCCACCACCTTCAACGAGTACCGCAAGTATATCGAGAAGGATCAGGCCCTTGAGCGCCGCTTCCAGCCCGTCCGGGTGGAGGAACCCAGCGTGGCCGATACGCTGGCCGTCATGAACGGCATCAAGAAGTATTACGAGGAGCACCACCATGTGCAGGTGGAGGCGGATGTCCTCTCGGCCATCGTCACCCTCAGTGAGCGGTACATCACCGACCGCTACCTCCCCGATAAGGCCATCGACCTGCTGGACGAGGCCTGCGCCTGCTGCAACCTTGCCCACCCGGTCATCTCGGAATACCTCGAGATGCAGAAGGAGCTGGACGGCCTGAAGCAGGAGGAGGCGGAGATGGAGTCTGCCGACGTCAACGAGGCCATCGACTACGAGCAGGTGGCCCAGCGGAAGACCCGCATCGCAAAGCTGGAAGCTGAGCTGCCCGCAAAGCAGGCCGCAGCCAGCGAGATCAGAGTCACGATGGATGATGTGGCCAAGGTCATCGAGCTGTGGACAGGCATCCCGGCAGTAAAAATTCAGGAGACGGAGTTCGCAAAGCTGGCCGGGCTGGAAGCGGAGCTGAAAAAGAAGATCATCGGTCAGGACGAGGCCGTCCATCTCGTGGCACAGGCCGTCAAGCGGAGCCGTGCAGACCTGTCGGGACGCCGCCGCCCGGCCAGCTTCATCTTCGTCGGCCCCACCGGCGTCGGCAAGACCGAGCTGGTCAAGCAGCTGGCAAACCAGCTCTTTGACGGCCCTGACCCCCTCATCCGCCTCGATATGAGCGAGTATATGGAGAAGTATGCGGTGTCCCGCATGATCGGCTCGCCTCCGGGCTATGTGGGCTACGAGGAGGCCGGTCAGCTCACCGAAAAGGTGCGCCGCCGCCCCTACAGTGTCGTCCTCTTCGATGAGATCGAAAAGGCCCACCCCGACGTCATGAACATCCTGCTCCAAATTCTGGACGAGGGCAAGATCAACGATGCACAGGGCCGGACGGTGGATTTCTCCAACACGGTCATCTGCATGACCTCCAACGCCGGAAGCGGCGACAAGAGCACCTCCGGACTCGGCTTCAACAAGAGCGAGGAGCAGCTGAGCGAGGAAAAGACCCGCAAAGCCCTGAGCCAGTTCCTGCGGCCCGAGTTCCTTGGCCGCGTGGATGAGGTCATCGCCTTCAAGCCTCTGAGCCAGCAGACGCTGGAGGGCATCGCAGCCCTCATGCTGGACGAGTACAAGCCCAGCATGGAATCGAAGGGCATCGCCTACCGCTACACCCCGGCGGCGCTGTCCGCCCTCGTGGCCAAGAGTCAGGGCGGCAAGTTCGGTGCCCGCGACCTCCGCCGCGTTATCCGCAAGGCGGTGGAAGACCCTGCCGCCGAGCGCATCATCGACGGCACTCTGAAGGCAGGCGGGAGCCTGACCGTGGACGCCGAGAACGGCGAAGTCATCCTGAAGTAAAGCACAAACGAAAAGGCACTCCGAAGCGCTTCGGAGTGCCTTTTATAGTACGCGGAAAACTCAGTCGAGGGACACCGGAACTTCGGGCTTGTTGGCGGTGCGTGCGCTGGTGCGGCCCTCGGGGATGATCTCCCCGGCGGCGGTCAGCGCTAGCTTGGTGAGGGTGGGGCCTACCAGCTCATACACCAGCACCGAGAAGAGCACCACGTTGCGCACCATGTGGCCGTCGGAAAGCTCGGCGGCCTCGGCAGCCATGCCCAGCGCCACCTGCGTGGTGAGGGAAAGGCTGTCCACCTGTTCCAGCGTGCCGAAGCCGATGCCGAACCCGCTCAGGCCCAGCCGTCCCAGAAAGAAGGGGCCGAGCAGCAGGCCCGCCAGCAGGTAGGACGTGACCGCTGGCAAATGGACTGCCTTTGCCAGACGCGACATCAGCAGACCTGCGATGAGCGCCGTGGAAAGGCAGATGAGAAGCTGTTCCATACGATATTGCGGGCAGCGGACGCACCGAGGCCGCCGCCCTTTCCTCCTTTTTCTCAGTCAGGCGTGTTTCCGGGCTGCTTGCCCAAACCCCTGAAAACACAGCACAATAAAGGATTATACTATCTCATCGCTTAAAAAGCAACATCTTTTCAGGCGGAATGATTGAAGAATCCTTAACAAATGACCGAAAAAAGCGAAAAACAGGGCCGCTGCCTGCGCAGCGGCCCTATTGTATGCAACAATCGTGAATTTAGTTGAACTTAAAGATCTTCCGTGCGATGCGGTAGCCGCCCAGCACGATGTCGTCGCCCTTGGGGAAGGGCAGGTTGGTCACACCGCCGAAACCGAAGCGGATGGAGCGGTAGACTGCGGCGCTGGTGTGCTCGCGCAGGTACTGCCACAGGCCCTTCTGCTTCTCCTTGGCCTCGGCGCTGCCGTCCAGCAGCAGGAAGATGTCGCTGACCGCCATCATCATCGAGAGGTAGTGGAGCATATAGGCCCGAAGCTTCTTTTCGCCCTTGAGGGCGTCGAGGTCCTGACAGTCGATCATGTGCCGGGTGACGCGGAGCTGCTGGTCCACGCGCTTGACCATGACGCTCTCGTTGACGCTCTGGTCGGCGCGGCCGATGAAATAGCGGTAGAGGTCGAGGTCCATATAATACATGGTCTTGACAAAGGGCAGGGGCTGGTAGACGAAGATGTTGTCCACATAGAAGGTGTGCTTGGGCAGCACCATGCCGCACTGGCGCAGCACCTCGGTGCGGTACAGGACCGAGTGCATCAGCAGGTTCTGGTCGGGGCGGAAGCGGCCCACGTGCATCCATGTGAAGAGCCGCTCCTGCGGGAAGACGTTGGTGTACCGCACGGTATGGCTGGTGCCGTCCTCGGTGTGCTCATAGACGTAGTTGCAGATCATGAGGTCGGGGGCGGTGCCGCGGGTCACGAGGGTGTGCAGGCGGGAGAGCACCTTCTTGAGGGCATCGGTGTCCAGCCAGTCGTCGCTGTCCACGACCTTGTAGTAGAGGCCGGTGGCGTTGCGGATGCCCTGATTGACGCCCTCACCATGACCGCCGTTCTCCTGATGGATGGCTTTGACGATGGTGGGGTACTTGGCGGCGTACTCGTCGCAGATGGCCGGGGTCTCGTCTTTCACGGAACCGTCGTCCACAAGGATGATCTCGGCCTGCTCCCCGGCGGAGAGCAGGGTCTCGATGCAATGGCGCATATAGGCCGCCGAGTTGTAGCACGGGACGGCAAAGGTAATGAGTTTCTGCTGCATAATAATAAGCTCCTTATCGTGCTTGCCCGGCCTTGCGCAGAGCAAAAAATGGCCGGAGATGGAGATATGTACTCTCATTATATCATTTTCGCGCACAAAAAGCTAGGAAGACCAGCAAATACCTTCAAAAAACGACAGCAGAAAAGCATTTTGATACCATTTCGGGCCGGGCTGTGCTATAATAGTACAGTTACAGGAACCAAAAAGCAGGAGGAGCACATGGCAGACCCGCATTCTATCTTAAAAAAAGTTTTTGGCTACGACAGCTTCCGCCCCGGGCAGGAGGAGATCGTCCGGCGGCTGCTGGACGGGCAGGACGTGCTGGCCGTGATGCCCACCGGCGCGGGCAAATCCATCTGCTATCAGGTGCCGGCCCTGCTGCTGCCCGGCATCACCATCGTGGTGTCGCCGCTGGTCAGCCTGATGAAGGATCAGGTGGGCGCGCTGGTGCAGGCCGGTGTGGCGGCGGCCTTCCTCAACAACAGCCTCACCGACAACCAGAAAGCCCTGATGCTCCACCGCGCCCGGGAGGGCTGGTATAAGATCATCTATGTCGCCCCGGAGCGGCTGGAGATGCCGGGCTTCCAGCGGTTCGCGCAGGAAAAACTTATCAGCATGGTCACGGTGGATGAGGCCCACTGCATCAGCCAGTGGGGGCAGGACTTCCGCCCCAGCTATCTGCGCATCAAGGAGTTCGTGGACAGCCTGCCCAGCCGCCCGGTGGTGGGCGCGTTCACGGCCACCGCCACGGCCCGGGTGCGGGACGACATCCGCAGCCACCTCGACCTCCATCAGCCCTATGAAGTGACCACCGGCTTCGACCGGCCCAACCTCTACTTCGAGACCCGCCGCGCCCTGCCCAGCCAGAAACCGAAGGAGCTGCTGGACCTCGTGCTGCGGGAGGGAGACAACGCGGGCATCGTCTATTGCAGCACCACCAAGCAGGTGGACGAGACGGCCCGCCTGCTTCAGAGCCGGGGCATCCGGGCGGCGGCGTATCACGCCAAGCTGGACGCCGAGGTGCGGCGGAAAAATCAGGACGACTTCCTCTACGACCGGGTCCAGATCATGGTGGCGACGAATGCCTTCGGCATGGGCATCGACAAGCCCAACGTCCGGTTCGTCATCCACTACAATATGCCCAAGGACCTTGAGAGCTACTATCAGGAGGCGGGCCGTGCAGGCCGCGATGGTCTGCCGTCCCGCTGCATCCTGCTCTACTCCGGTACGGACGTGCGGACCATCCGCTTTTTCATCGACAAGGAGATGGAGGCCGACAACGGCCTGCCTGCCGACGTCAAGGCCGAAGCTGCCCGCAAGGCGGAAGAACGGCTCAAGTATATGACCTTCTACTCCACCACCCAAAAGTGCCTGCGGCGGTTCATGCTGAACTACTTCGGGGAGGCTGCACCCGAGAAGTGCGGCAACTGCTCCTGCTGTCTCTTTGCCGAGCAGAATGCGCAGGAGCTGGAAGAGCGGGCCGCTGCCGCGAAACAGCGCGCTGCGGCCAACTCCCGGCGGTTGTCTGCCCGCCGTGTTGCCGCCAACACCGACCTCAGTGGGGCCGACGAAAAGCTTCTGGCGGCGCTCTACGCTCTGCGCAAGCGTCTCGCTGCAAAGCAGAACGTCCCGGCTTATATGGTGTTCAGCGACGCCACCCTCCGGGAGATGGTTCAGAGCAAGCCTCTGAGCATGGACGAATTCCTGAACATCACCGGCGTCGGCGAGAAGAAGGCTGCGCGGTATGGCATGGCTTTCCTGCGGGCCATCGAGGAGATGGTCAACTCGCGGTGAGCAGGTCCGGAACTGTAAATTTTCTGCGTTCTGCTTGACTTTTCCGGGATTTTGCATATACTGAAGATAGTGAATGTGGTAATTCACACATAGGACTCACGAAGAAAGAACAACCCCCCTCAGAGAGCTGCAATCTCTCAAAAGGGGGGTCATTCTTTTAGTGCTTGCTGTCCTTGAACCAGCCGCCAAGCCACTTGTAGACGAAGTTTGCGACAACGCCTGCTGCGACGGACAGGATGAATGTGGTAATATCCATAGGAACTCACCTCCTTCCAACTGGACGGAGAAGGCCAGCGTCTTTAGTATATCATAAGCTTCGACAAAAAGATAGAAAAAGAGCGCGGATCTTCCACGATGAGCCACTCGGCTCGTGGAAAGGTCTGCGCTCTTTTTATCATTCCATCGTATGGGTGGAGAAGACCTTTTCGTCCTGCCACCACACCGGCTGCCCGGCGGCGAGGGACTTGGGTACATCCAGCAGACGCTGGTTCCGGCTGCCCCGGAAACGGAGGGAAATGTCGTGCTCAGCCTCCACGAAGCGGCCATCCACCAGCACGTCCAGCAGACGCAGCAGCTCGTCGGTGACTTCACACCGTGCGTGACAGGGAACCTTGCCGGTCAGCTGTTCCCATGTGTAGCCGGAGTAGCACCAGACGGTCTTTTTCGGGTAGAGGGCCTTGAAGTTCTGGACGAAAGTCACCAGCTCCCGCTGGTTCTCCGGCTCCATCGGTTCGCCGCCCAGCAGGGAGAGGCCCGCGATATAATCCGGCTTGCAGGAGGCGAATACCTCGTTGCGGACGGGCTTGTCGAAGGGGGCACCGTAGCCAAAGTCCCATGCCACCTCATTGAAGCAGCCGGGGCAGTGGTGGCGGCACCCGGAGACAAAGACGCTGGTGCGAACCCCCGGCCCATTGGCGATGTCATAATATTTAATGGTTGCGTAGTTCATTACAAGTGTAACACCCGATCCTTGATCTCCTGCGTCCGGCCCTGATTCCAGAACTGGGTGCCGATATAGCCGCAGGTACGGCGGGCGACATTCAGCTTGTTCTGGTCACGGTTGCCGCACTTGGGGCACTCCCACACCAGCTTGCCGTCGTCCTCCACGATCTTGATCTCGCCGTCATAGCCGCACACCTGACAGTAGTCGGACTTGGTGTTCAACT
>OLAM01000308.1_pt1 | contig 10465 bp, 9 predicted proteins | sample 1607581 | NCBI WGS metagenome assembly OLAM01 (sample SAMN02674606, study PRJEB24791) | human gut metagenome, SKBSTL068 | isolation source: stool | host: Homo sapiens | place: USA | reverse complement strand
TACACGACGCTCTTCCGATCTGGTACCAATGCCATCAACAACCAGCTGACCGAGATGAACGACCTCATCAAGGCGGTTGACCCCAACGGTGTCATCACCGGCGAGGGTGCCATGACCAAGGATCTGATCGAGGTTGCGGACGTGGATTTCAAGAACGTCAACGTCTGGTCGATCATGGCAGTCGCTGCCATCATCCTGATCTCCTTCCGGAGCCTGTCCATCCCTGTGCTGCTGGTTGCCAGCATCGAGGCCGCCATCTCCATCAATATGGGCATCCCGTACTTCACCGGTACCCAGCTGCCCTTCATCGCCAGCATCGTCATCGGCACCATCCAGCTGGGCGCGACTGTGGACTACTCCATCCTGATGACCACCCGTTATCACGAGGAGCGCAGCTATGGCCGCACCCCGCAGGAAGCTGCCCAGCAGTCGCTGGAGCACTGCAGCCAGTCCATCCTGACCAGCGGCCTGACCTTCTTTGCCGCAACCGTCGGCGTGGCCGCCATCAGTAAGATGGAGCTGCTGCAGAGCATCTGCCGGCTCATCTCCCGCGGCGCACTGATCAGTATGGCTGTCATTCTGGTCGTTCTGCCCGCCGCCCTGATGCTGCTGGACTGGGTCATCCGCCACACCACCATGCACTGGCTGGTCCCTGAATCTTCCAACGCCAAGAAGTCTGATAAGGAGTAATTACCATGAAAAAATCGCTTCGTTTCGCCAGTGCGGCGCTGGCGCTGACTCTCGCCGCAGGCATGACCCTGCCCGCCTTTGCAGCCGCCAAGGCCGATTATTCCAAGGATGAGACGGTCTACGCCGTGATGAACGCCGACGGCTCCATCAAGTCCACCACCGTCAGCGAGCACCTGTACAGCGCTTCCGGCCTGTCCAATGTCACCGATGAGAGCACCCTGACCGACATCCAGAACACCGAGAGCGATGCCGCGTTCACCCAGGACGGCGAAAAGCTGGTCTGGAACACCGACGACACCGACGTGTACTATAAGGGCAATACCGACAAGGCCCTGCCCATCACCGCAAATGTCACCTATACGCTGGACGGCGTGACCGACAGCCTTGAGAACCTGATCGGCAAGAGCGGCCACCTGACCGTGACCGTCGACCTGACCAACAACGAGACCGGCACCGTGACCGTCAACGGCAAGGAGCGTACCGTTGTCACCCCGCTCATCACTGCTGTGGGCGTGATCTTTGGTCAGGATGCCACCAACCTGAGCGCCGAGCACGGAATGCTGGAATCTGCCGCCAAGAGCAGCGTGGCCGCTTTCGTCTGCCTGCCCGGCGTGAAGGACTCTCTGGACGGCCTGCTGCCCGATGATCTGTCTACTGTGGAGGATTATCTGCAGGACAGCGTCACCGTGGAAGCCGATGTCGAGAACCTGACCGCACCGCAGGTCATGCTGGCCTGTGCCACCAACGCCGATGCGCTGGGCACCAATGCCTTTGACCTGAGCAGCCTCAACGAGCTGACCGATGGCATCAGCCAGCTGAACGATGCCATGAACCAGCTGATGGATGGTGCCGCCCAACTGGTGGACGGTGCTTCCCAGCTGGCCAACGGTACCCTGGCCCTGCTGGACGGCGCTTCTCAGCTGAACAGCGGCGCTTCTGCCCTGGACGATGGTCTGGGCCAGCTGACCAACGGCCTGGATACCCTGAGCTCCAATAACGCTGCCCTGCAGGCCGGTGCCCAGCAGGTGGCCGATGGTGTTCTGGCCTCTGCCAACAGCACCCTGATGGAGGGCGGCCTGATCGACACCCCCATGACCTGGGACAACTACGCTTCCGTTATTGACGAAGTGCTGACCATGAACGAAAAGACACTGGCCGCTGCCCGCAAGAAGATGGTGCGCACCGTCTGGGAACAGGAGCCCAGCTTCAAGGACAGCCAGCTGGACATTGCCCTGTATCTCTCCGCAACCAAGACCAACCACGACCTGGAAGCTGCTCTGCGGCTGATGCAGAGCTACGACCCCTCCATGTTCAGCGCCATGCTTGATCTGAGCACTGCCAGCGCCAAGCAGACCGTGCATGACGAGCTGAAGTATCAGGCTGAGAACAGCCAGGATATCGCAGATGTCCGTGCCCTGAAGAACAGCCTGGCGCAGATCCAGTATTTCGTGTCCAGTGTCAACCAGTACACCAATGGTGTCGCCACCGCCGCTGACGGTGCCCACTCCGCAAAGGACGGTGCCGCCCAGCTGGCCGATGGCACCAAGACCCTGTATGACGGCGTGACTACCCTGAATGATGGCGCAGGCCAGCTCAGCGATGGCACGGTCCGGCTGAACGATGGCCTGAACCAGTTCAATGAGGAGGGCATCTCCAAGCTGACCGGCGCTCTGGACGAGGAGCAGATCCACGGCCTGAAGACCGTGCTGGACGAGATGACCAGCCGTCTGGAGGACTACACCAGCTTTGCCGGTAAGTCCGAGGATGCTTCCGGCAGCGTGAAGTTCGTTTATAAGACCGGTGAGACGGTCGCCGCTGCGGATGTTACCGCCCAGACCACCGCCGATGTGCAGGAAGGCAACTTCTTCACCCGCCTGTGGCAGCGGATCGTGAACCTGTTCAAGTTCTGAAAAAACGGCGTGCCTGCTTGACAAGCCGCCGGAGATTGACTATACTACAAATAGATTCGTCAAGAAAAATGACCGCTCAGGCACTGAAACGTTGAGGCGGTCATTTTTTATGCCAATTTTAAGGAGACCACAGCATGGCAGAGAGGGAATTGTATCCGGACGGGGAACAGCGCCGCCGCATCATGGATTTTATTATGGCGGCCGGTCAGACCCTTTTGGAGAACGGGGCAGAGGTGTTCCGGGTGGAGCAGACCATGGAGATCATGGCGGCCAGCTTCCACCTGCGGGAGTTCCATGTCTATGTGCTGACCAACGGCATTTTTGCCAGCGCAGGCACGGCGGAGATGAGCGAGGTGCGCAACGTGCCCACCCGTACCACCCACTTGGGGCGGGTGGCGGCGGTGAATCAGCTTTCCCGCCAGATCGCGTCCGGGGAAGTGGACACCATCGATGTGGCTGAGACCCGGCTGGCTCAGGCCAGGTGCATCCCTTTTCCGAAGGACTGGGTGCAGCTTGCGGCGGGCATGGGCGGCGCGTTCTGCTTTGCGCTGATCTTTGGAGGCGACCTGAAAGCAGGGCTTGCCGCCGCTGCGGCCGGTGTTGCGGCCAACGCCTACCTGCTGTTCTGCGGGCGGCACGGCGTGGGGGGCGGGTTCCGAACCATCTCCACCGCCGCCCTCATCACCCTATGCTGTATTCTGGGCTGCAGCCTGCTGGGCACTGAAGCCAGTCACGCCATCATCGGTACTCTGATGATCCTGACCCCCGGCATCGCCTTTACCATGGGCATCCGGGACTTTGTGCAGGGAGATTACCTGTCCGGCACCATCCGGATGATCGACGCGCTGCTCATTGCGGCCAGCATCGCCATCGGCGCCGGCCTTGTGCTGAGCCTCTATGCCTTTTTGAAGGGGGTGGCCGTGGTATGACAGAGCTTCTTTTCACCGGGGAGCAGCTGGGCCGTTTGGCCCTGCAGTTCCTGCTGGCCGGGGCGGGCACCCTGAGTTTTGCCATCCTCTTTGCCTGCCCCAGGCGCACCCTGCCCTACTGCGGGCTGGTGGGCGCAGTGGGGTGGCTGGTATACGAGATCGCGGAGCTGTTCGGGATGGAAGCCTTTGCAGCCTCGCTGCTGGCGGTCATCCCGCTGACGCTGCTGGCCCGCATCCTTGCGATGACCCTCAGAGCACCGGTGACGGTGTTCCTGCTCACCGGCATCTTTCCGCTGGTGCCCGGTGCGGGCATCTATTACAGCGCCTACTACTTCATTCAGGGCGACAACGCTCTGGCGCTGGCAAACGGCATCTCCACCTTCAAGATCGCCGTGGCGCTGGCCGTGGGCATTGCCCTGGTGCTGGGCATCCCCCTGCCACAGAAACGCCGATAAAACAAAAACGAGACCGCCCGGTGGGCGGTCTCGTTGGTTATGCGGGGAGCATTCAACGGCAGAACGCAATGGAAAGGCAAAAATACCGAGCCAAAATGTATATATACATTAAGAATGGGCCGTTGTATGTATAAATGTTTTCAAAAGGGTTTCATTTGTTCCGATTTTTTGCACAACACTTGACTTTTTTATTTGTACAACATATACTAATCCTGTTCCTTGATGACACGATGAAGCGCATCGTGCCGGGAAAGTGAAAATTTATACAATCAACAGAGGAGTGTTTGAATATGAAAAAGATCAATCGCCGCAGCTTTCTGGCTGCCGCTGGTCTGACCGCTGCCGCTCTGGCTCTGACTGCCTGCGGCGGTTCCGCCTCCAGCACCGCTTCTTCCACTGCAAGCAGTGCAGCTTCTTCCGAGGCTGCTTCCACCAGCGCTGCCGCTGAGCTGACCACCGTTGAGGCTGGCAAGCTGACCATGGCCACCAACGCTGCCTTCCCTCCGTACGAGATGACCACCGATGCCGGTGAGTTTGAGGGCATCGACATCGACACCGCCAAGGCCATTGCTGAGAAGCTGGGCCTGGAGCTGCAGATCGATGATATGGACTTCGACGCAGCACTGCTGAGCGTGCAGCAGGGCAAGGCCGATATCGTCATGGCTGGCGTTACCGTGACCGACGAGCGCAAGGCTGTGATGGACTTCTCCGACAGCTACGCTACCGGCATCCAGTCCATCATCGTTCCCGAGGGCTCTGATATCACCTCTCCCGATGATCTGGCAGGCAAGAAGATCGGCACCCAGCGCGGCACCACCGGCTACATCTACTGCTCTGATGACTTCGGCGATGACGCTGTGGTCGCATACGACGACGGCCTGACCGCTGTGCAGGCTCTGAACAATGGCCAGGTCGATGCAGTTGTCATCGACAATGCCCCTGCAAAGGAGTTCGTTGCCGCCAACCCCGGTCTGGTCATTCTGGACACCAGCTACGCCGAGGAGGATTACGCCATCGGTCTGGCAAAGGGTTCCGCTCTGGAGGATGCTGTCAATGCCGCTCTGGAAGAGCTGAAGGCTGACGGCACCCTGCAGTCCATCGTGGACAAGTACATCACCGCTGAATAATTCAGCTGTACCTTGTATCACGGGGAGGCGGCCCCATCTGGGGCACCTCCCCTTTTTTGGAAAGAACAGGTTACAAAATTCTAACAATTTTAGAAAGCGAGGATGCGAATGGCCGCACAATACGAACTGCTGAAAGAGCTGCTCAACAGCGGCACGAAGCTGGACTTCGGGCAGGAAATGTTCTTCAAATTCTATCAGGCGTTCATCCTGAACGACCGCTGGGTGCAGTACATCCAGGGCGTGGGCACTACGCTGCTGGTCACCGCCATTGCGCTGGCACTGGGCGTGGTGCTGGGCAGTGTGGTGGCACTGGTGCGTGTTGCGCACGACCAGCAGCGTCCCGGCCGCAGGAACCCGGTGCTGGGCTTCTTCAATGCCGTCTGTCAGGTGTACACCACCATCATCCGCGGCACCCCCATGATGGTCCAGCTGCTCATTATGAGCATGGTCATCTTTTCCAACAGCCGCAACTTTACCATGGTCGGTGCGCTGGCACTGGGCATCAACTCGGGCGCTTACGTCTCGGAGATCATCCGCGGCGGCCTGATGGCGGTGGACCCCGGCCAGATGGAAGCCGGCCGCAGCCTGGGCCTGAACTACATGACCACCATGGTGGTCATTGTCATTCCGCAGGCCATCCGCGCGGTGCTGCCTGCACTGGGCAACGAGTTCATCGTCCTGCTCAAGGATACCTCGCTCATCACCGTTATCGGTGGCAAGGAGCTGCTGTATGCGGCGCAGGGCATTATGAACCGTACCTACGAGGCCATGTTCCCCCTGTTGGGCGTTGCAGTGGTCTATCTGGTCTTAGTCATGCTCTTTACATGGCTGCTGTCGAAGTTTGAGAGGAGGATGGCGCAAGGTGACCGCTAATCATGCTGAAAAGATCCTGGAAGTCCGTGGTCTGACCAAGACCTACGGCGGTGAGGCCAAAAAGGGCGCAAAGCAGCCCACCCCCACCCTGGATGTCCTGAAGGGCATCGACATCGACATCTACCGCGGCGATGTGGTCTGCCTGATCGGCCCCTCCGGCTGCGGCAAGTCCACCTTCCTGCGCTGCCTGAACCGGCTGGAGATCCCCACCGGCGGCTCCATCAAGTTTGAGGGCATCGAGGTGGATGATGCCCACATTGATGCCGTGCGCCAGAAGATGGGCATGGTGTTCCAGCACTTCAACCTCTTCCCCCACCTGACCGTCAAGAAGAACCTCGAGCTGGCCCCCAGCCTTCTCAAGCTCAAGGACAAAGAGGCCATCTCTGCCCGCGCCGATGAGCTTCTGGCCCGCGTGGGTCTGGCCGACAAGGCCAACGTCTACCCCAAGAGCCTGTCCGGCGGCCAGCAGCAGCGCATCGCCATCGCCCGTGCGCTGGCGATGGACCCGGACGTCATCCTCTTCGACGAGCCGACCAGCGCCCTCGACCCCGAGATGGTCGGCGAGGTCCTCGAGCTGATGAAAGAGCTGGCCCATACCGGCATCACCATGCTGGTGGTCACCCACGAGATGGGCTTCGCCCGCGAAGTCTCCAACCGCGTCATCTTCATCGACGAGGGCCGCATTCAGGAGGATGAGCCGCCGCAGGAGCTGTTCACCAACCCCAAGCATCCCCGCCTGAAGGCATTCCTTTCCAAGATGCTGTAAATCCGAGATCGAAAAAGCACCATGCCGCATGACGCAGCATGGTGCTTTTTTGTTAAACCTCTCCGTCACGCCTGACGGCGTGCCACCTCCCCTATCGAGGGGAGGCCTTGGCATGGCGGAAAGCTTCATCTCTTCGCCAGAGGCTCCCCTCGGTAGGGGAGCTGTCGAGCGAATGCGAGACTGAGAGGTTATTTCAGAACGACCCTCCCGACGAGCCGCCGAAGCCATCGGAGTCGGTGGACGAGCCGCCGGAGGAGCTTGACTCCTTCTTGGGCGGGTCATAGACCCGCTCCCGGGTGGTGTGGGTGTAGCGGTCGCGCTTGACCCGCAGGGCGAAGCCGGGCATATACTCATCGGCCCGGGTCTTCCGCTTGGCCGTCTTCATCTGGCTGTACAGGGCAAAGCAGATAATGGCCGAGATGCCGAGGGGAACGAGCATGGCAACCATCAGGTCTCCCAGCTCGACGTCATTGTCTATGTCGATGGGCTCGCCGTGGTCGGCGTAGTAGTCCAGCGCCTCATCGCACATCTCGATGTAGGTATCTGCCGCATCCTCCCACTCCTCATCGGAGAGCAGCGGGACGATCTCGTCCTCCTGCTGCTCGATGCGGTAGTCGGTAAAGGCGGTGACGCCCCCACCGTAGGTAATAGTGACATACTTGCGGGAGCCGACGGCCAGCAGGAAGAGGATGCCGCTCTGCTCGTTGCCATAGCCGAGGCCGTTGGAGATGTAATAATTCTTGGCGTATTCCCGCTGGTCTGCGTCGCCGATGCTGTCCACCACGAGGAAATAGACATCCACGCCGTGGCCCTCAGAGGCGCTCTCGGCTTCCTCTTCGAGGTCGGCCAGCGTGTCGGCGTCGAAGATGCCGCATTCGTCCCGCACCAGCGGGGCGGCTGCCCCGGCCGGCAGGGTCAGGGCCATGCAGAGCAGGGCCGCTGCCAGAAGGGCAAACAGTTTTTTGCAATGTTTCATATTCCCGTCTCCCCCTCTCACAGCAGCATGAACAGGGCCGTCAGGATCATCAGCGGGATGCTGATGCCGGCAAACCACGCGGCCACCCTGCCCTTATCCACGGGCAGGTCGCCGATGAGCTTGCCGGTCTGGCCGTTCATAGCAAAGAGGAAGTCCTGCTCCTTCCAGCGGGTGTGGAGCATCCAGACCGGCAGCAGGGCGTAGTGCGGCTCGAGGGTCCGCGGGTCGATCTGCTCCGAGAGGGTCTGGATGCTGGTGTAGCCGCCCAGCGTCCCGTGGAGGGCCGCTTCGGCGCTGTGCTTCATCCGGCCCAGAGCGCGGGCAGCACACTTCTTGTCGTCCTCGTCGTACCGGTCGGCCAGAAAGCCGGGCAGGTAGGCCGTGGAGAAGGGCTTGAGGGCGCTGTAGTCGAAGGGTTCGATGGCGTCCATGTGGGTGTCCGGCATCTTGCTGGAGCCGTCCACCGGCACCCGGACGAAGTCCGCATCGCCTACGCGGGCCACATCGAAGTGCTTGGTGGTGGTGACGACATAGTCGCCCTCGCGGTGGCTCTCGCTGATCTCGGCTTTGTAAGCGCCCCGGGCCTCCATCCGGCCATCGTAGAGCCAGAAGGGCACATAGACGCCCTGGATCTCCTCGATGTGGTTGCCGTCCTTGAAGGCTTTGGGGAGGAAGGCCTTGCCCTTATAATACTTCTTCAGGTTCTCGATGGCCGTCTTCCTGTCCATCTTGAAGGGGATGATGTACTCCGGCTTGAGCTTGCCGGAAAGCTGTCCGCCCAGCACGGTGGGGTTGCCGCAGTAGGGGCAGGTGGTGGCTGCTGTCTCGGGGCCGCAGACCAGCTCTGCGCCGCAGGAGGTGCAGGTTCGGCTGCTGAGGCCTCCCACCTCCCGCTCTCCCCAGACCGGGCCATTGGCCGCAGCCTTTTCGGCTGCTTCGGCGGCCTTGTCTGCCTGCGTCTGCTTCTCGCCGTAGAGGGCCTCTACCTGTGCGACATCGTAGGTCGAGCCGCAGTAATCACAGCAGAGCTTGCCGCTGGCGCTGTCGAACCGCAGCGGGCCGGTACAAGCCGGGCACTGGTAATTCGTGGTGTTTTCTGCCATCGTTCAGCCCCCCTTTCAGGCACCGAAGGGCTTGCCGCACTCGGGGCAGAACTTCGGCGGGTTCGTGGGGTCGGCGGGCGTCCAGCCGCAGTTCGGGCACTTGGCCGCCGGGCGGGGCTTGCCGCACTCCGAGCAGAATTTGCCGGTGTTGTGTGTGCCGCAGCTGCACACCCAGCCCGCCTCGGGGCGAGGCTTGCCGCAGGCGGTGCAGAACTTGCCGGTATTGCCGGTCTGTCCGCAGGAGCAGCTCCAGCTGCCCGCTGCCGGGGCGGCAGGGGCGGGAGCAGGCTGCTGTGCGCCCATCTGGTAGAGGGCCTGTGCGTTGATGCCCCCGGCGGCTGCGGCCTGATTCATCCCCATAAAGGCCATGGCCGGGCCGGCGGAGGTGTTCGACGCCGCGGCCTGCATGGCCGAGGCCTGTGCGCCCACCATATGGGCGGCAGCGCGGGTGGGGTCCATGAAGGCGGCGCTGCGCTGCAGCTCCTTGATCATCTGCTCGTCTTCCTCGCTGGCCTTGACGCCGGACACGCCGAGGGAGACGATCTCGATGCCGCGCAGCTTGCTCCACTTTTCGGAAAGCTCCTGATTCAGGGCCTCGGCCAGCTCGGCGGTGTGGCCGGGCAGGGACGAATAGCGGATGCCCATCTCACTGATGCGGGCGAACGCAGGCTGCAGCGCCGTCATCATCTCGGTGCGCATCTGGCCCTCGAGGGCGTCGCGGGTATACTCATTTTCCACATTTCCGCAGACGTTGGTGTAAAACAGGATGGGGTTGACGATGCGGTAGCTGTACTCGCCGAAGCACCGGATGCTCACGTCGATGTCGATGCCTGCCCGCTGATCCACCACACGGAAGGGCACCGGGCTGGGGGTGCCGTACTTGTTGCCCATCAGCTCCTTGGTGTTGATGTAGTAGATGCGCTGGTCGGTGGCGGCCTGACCGCCGAAGCTGAACCGCTTGCCGATCTCTGCAAAGACCTCGTCGATGTTCTTGGCCAGACCCTTGCTCAGCAGAGAGGGCTGGGTGCCGGTGTTGTAGGTGTACTCGCCCGCCTCGGCGCAGAGATCCACCACCTTGCCCTGCTCCACGATGAGGGCACACTGGCCCTCGGCCACCGCCACGATGGAGCCATCGGTGATGACGTTCTCGGTGCCGTGACGGTTCGAAGAGCGCCCGGAGACCTTCTTTTGTCCCTTGACGGCCAGCACCTCCGCCGGGAGAGCGCTGCAATAAAAGTATTCCTTCCACTGGTCGCCCATCACTCCGGATGCTGCGCCCAATGCCGCTTTGACAAGACCCATAAGCCATATCTCCTTTTTCTGCCCGCTGTTCTGCGCGTGGGCTTTCCCTCAGTATACCACAAAACAGGCGGCGAAAAAAGAAAACCCTTGCATTTTCTCCCCGATGGGTGTAGAATACTCCCGACAAACAAATACAGGGGAGCTTGTAAACGCAGGCTGAGAGGAAGTTCTCGAACTTCGACCCTTGGAGGCTGTCTTTGGACAGCCTCTGCACCTGATGCGGATAATGCCGCCGTAGGAAGTCATAACGCTGCTTATGGATTTTTACAGGAGACGCCGCAGAGGGCGTCTCCTGTTTTTTTGTCCCCGGCTGAGGGGGAGCGCCCTGAGTCTG
>OLAM01000299.1_pt1 | contig 10856 bp, 10 predicted proteins | sample 1607581 | NCBI WGS metagenome assembly OLAM01 (sample SAMN02674606, study PRJEB24791) | human gut metagenome, SKBSTL068 | isolation source: stool | host: Homo sapiens | place: USA | reverse complement strand
CTATACCTGGGTCTTGGACTTCCATTCTCCATTATGGGACCTGTCAGATATCCTGCCTGTTTTTATACTCCCATGATATTGTTAACCTGTGCCATTGTGATATGTATTTTTATATATTTATCGGTGGATTTTTTTTCTCCGCTAGCATCATTATGCATAGTACTGTTTTTAGAATATCTGTTTCTCATTATCACAGGGGCAATAGCCGCTTTCAAAGAGAAAAAGATTTCTAAAAATGAAATCTATTACTAATGTCTTTTCATTTTTCTTTTTATTTTCCATTTAAGTGCTTCTAGATATTCCAAACATTTTATTAGGATGTCTTCCAGCCTTCCTGTAAAAAAGAGCATAATGAATACGTTTAAGCAGATTCCGAAAAGAATGGGGAGAATATATTCCCACCCTTCTGGTTTGTTCCAAAATTCTTTCATTTCATACATTTTTTTTCATCATTCGTTATTGTCGCTTTCAGAGTCCGTTTATAATAGTTTACAGGCACTTCACTTCCTGATTAGCGGATGCCTTTTCCCCTTTAAATACTTTTTAATTTTTCGCATGGCCTTCTTTACAAAAGTCCCGATACTGAGAATGAAATTTTCCAGTTTCCCTGAGAACAGGAGTAGGATATATCCATTCAGGCAGATAACCAGAAGGGCAGAAAGTGCATAGTACCAGAATTTTTCCATGTCATACAACTGCATGATTATTCATTTCATCAAACTCCTTCAGGAAGCGTGCCACATCCGCAGCCGTTGGGAATATCCCGTCAAAGAGCTTGTACATCAGTTCCGGTCTCTGCGGCCGGTTCCGATATACTATCACTTTCTTTCCGGCCCCCTTCATCCATCCCGCTTCGGAATGTGCTGAAGCCCCGCAGGGGAGCACAAGCACACATACGTCGGCCTGCCGCATGGCATCGAAGTCCGACCTGAATCCCGCTTCTGCCAGCGGATGCTCCAGCGCGTCCAGGTACTCGTCTGTCTCCATCTTCTCCCAGTTCCCGCTGATCTGCGACCAGCGGAAGTCTGTTTTTCTTTCAGGGTTCCTGAAGTCGTACACCTCATGCCCCCGTTCTCTTAAAAAAGCCACGATCCGTGGCTGGTATTCGTTGCTCCAGCTGCTTGCCACATATACTTTCGCCATTGTCCTTATCCTTTCCTATTTAATCTGTATTTCTATTTTTTCGCATCCTTCAGCAGTATCCGGTAGTTCGTCTTGATGGTCACCTTTATCTTTCGGATATTCTTGCTTGCGGCCGACTTGGTCGCGTTGATGACGCTGTTCGCCGCGCCCGCCACTATCTGGCTTCCCATGTCAAGTCCCCCGGAAATGCTTGTGTTCGTCCCGCTGACACCCGCGGCTTCCGCCTCCTTGATGGTTTCCGCCTTGGCATTTCCCGGAACGTATATGCCTTCCATGGCATCCTCGGAATACACCTCCTTTTCAAAGGGAAGTATGTTCCCTGCCAGATTCACCGAGGTGATTTTGACCAGCACCCGTTCCCCGTCGATTCCGGTCACCTCCCCGAACACCGGTGTCCCCTTGCGGATGCGCTGTCCGTCGTCCGTAAGGCAGTTCTCCGCCAGCTGCATCTTCAGCGTCGCTCCGACCATGACCGTCTGTGTGGAATGTACGAATGCCCGTATGACGTTCCTCTCGTCCTGCCGGACAAGGCGCACGCTGTTGAATCCTCTCCGGGGAGTCTCTTCGGGAACCGTGTCCTCCGGTTCCGTCTTCCCCGGTTTCTCCTCCTCACCGTCCGTCGCCTCCTTCTCCCTGAAGGCGGAAGGGGCGGGCTGTTCCGTTCCGGAAAGCGGACCGCTTCCGAGGGTCTGCTCGTTGCGTCTGATCAGTTCCCGGATGCGCTGTATCTCGCTTTCCGGGGAAACGGTGTCCTCGGGTTCATCCATTCCGTAATTCCCTCCACCGGGCATGCGGTTTTCTCTCCGGTTCTCCATTTCCTTTTCCACACTCCCGAGCATGTCCTTGAGCGTGAAGTTGTCCTTGATTTCAGAGCGCAGCCTCACTTCTTCCTCCCTGCCGTCCTCTTTTTTCGGTAATGTGGCGATGATCCCCCATACCAGCAGGATGATCACGGCTCCTATACCCCCCAGCGCCACTATTCTGCTCCTTTCAGTTTTTGTCATGGCATCTCGTATTGCTGGTTGTATGTCCGGAAGAAAAATCCGGAAGTGTTCTCCGGAAAACGTGGCGTGGTACGTATGACGGTGCCCTCGCTGAGAATCCGTATCTTCCTGACATCATTTCCGTTGATGATGCTCAGGACTGACGAGAAGGTGACGTGATACTCGTCCCCGCTGACGGATACCGAGAGCATCTTCTCGAACTCCGTCCTGTAGACCACTCCGAGTTCCAGGGCGTCGCCGTACCCCCTGTCAGCCTGGTATTTGGCGAATATGGTGTTCGCGTCCGGCTTGTTGACCAGGAACAGGGCGCGTGCCCGGTTCTCCTGCAGGGAGAGCCTGTCGAAACTGTTCAGATAATAGGCCGTATGGTAGCAGTGGTTCTTTAAAAGGGATTCATACAGCATGTCCTGCCGTACCGCCTTGAAATGCACGAACTCGCCCCCTTCGTTGACAACCAGTATCTTGTTCATCGCGCCGTTCACCACCCTGTAGGCGAACAGCAGGACCATCGCGATTGTCACCGCGCTGAATATGAACACCAGTTTCGTACGGAATGTATGGTTCCTTCTGGCTTCCGCCAGCCCGGAAAAATCCCTGAGTATGTTTTTTATATTGAGTATGTTCTTTTTCTCCATCATAATGTTATAACCATTTGTTAACTGTTGCTTTTACCGTCGCGAGCATTGTCAGTTTCAGGATGAACGAGAAGATCACCATGAGCACCACGGACCAGGGCCTCTGCTGTACGTAATTGACCACTATCAGGTCCGAGAACACGCTGGCGATGATGAATCCCGGATACAGCATGTAGCACCCGACCATCTGTCTGACCCATGTATAGAAGGAACTGCGGGTGTCGCTGTTGTACAGACAGGCTATCGCCAGGGGCGATATGACCTCGAGCAGTATCAGGATAAGGTAGCGCGTGCACAGGAACACCAGCATGAGGTAGTCGTATGCGACTCCCCCGAAACTGCCCACCGCCCCCGCCAGCAGGGAGTCGAAGGCCGTGTCCAGCCCGTTGACCGCTATGTCGATGATGTCACTGTTCATCAGGTCGTCGAAGAGCTGCTCGATCGGCTTCTTCCAGATATTGTCCGGATTGTAGACCCCTCCGGCGGCGAGCGACTCCATCAGCCTGTCCGCGGCGTATGCAAGTACGGTCTCAAGCGTGTCCAGCAACACGGGCATGATGCAGATGAGGGCTATGCAGAGGATGTACTCCCTGCCTAGCTCATAAAACTGTTTTGCATTGAATCCCTTGCCTTCGTGAACCATCTCCTTGATGATACCCGCAAGCTTGAATACAAAGGTGGTAATCACAAATCCGGCAACAAGGGCATAGAATCCCTCCACCACTATCATCCCCTTGATCTGCAGGTATGCGTTGTTCAGATTGCTGTATGCCTCTTCCATGTCTATCTCAGGTTTCTCTTCAGTCTTTCATACTGGGATATGATCCGGGATACCTTCGAGACCTTCCTTTCCTGCTCGATGGTCTGTCTCTCTATCTCCTGCAGGACGGCCAGCCGCTCGGAGTCGTTCATCTTCACGCTTGTGGAGAGTATGGTCCTTGACAGGCTGATGAGCCGTGTGTTGTTGAGCATGACCAGGTCAAGGCTGGATGTGAGCGTCTGCAGGGTTGACGTGCCCAGTTTTTTGTTCGTCACCAGGTCTATGCACTTCTCTGACAGCCTTCCCTGTCTCTCTATGATTGATTTGGCGGTCTCACAGCTGGAGATGACGGAGTTGACCTTGCGCATCATGTCCAGTGTCTCGTCCAGCCGGTCTTTCTGCTCCTTCAGGTAGCCCACCTGTTTCTGCAGTTCCGAGAAGTTCTTGACGTTCTGTGCAAGGTTGGGCGCGTCCGCCACCGCCCATTGTGCGGATGCGGTTGCCGCCGTCATCAGCACGAGCATGGATAAAAGTAATTTCTTCATTTGTTCTTGTTTTTGTTGTTTCTTATTGATGTTCCCTTATATATTCCTCTATGGCGTCCTCCATGGACATCCTCCGGTTCTTCTCCTCAAGGTCCGACCATATCTCCCCCTCCGTCTGGAACGCAAGGAATTTCTCCCTTGAGAACTCCAGGCGGGTGACGGTGGCGTAATGTTCCCCCAGCCGCATGAAACACTCCGAATAGGGCCGTTGTCCCGAAAAATTGTTCCTCATGGACTTCATCAGGGCTATCTGTCCGGGATGGGTCAGCCTGAACCTGTCTATGACGGACTGGTAGATGACCTCCTTGGTGGGGAGCACGAACAGCATGTCCGTATTGGCTATGATGTTCTTTGTGTGCTCGTTCTCCGGCAGCTGGTCGGGATTCTGGATGATGGTGTACACCGCCCCGTTCTCCTTCCTGATCTTCTGATAGCAGAAGGCCACGGAGCTGTGTATCCCGGTTCCCGTGGCCGTATCGACCATCTGCGCGGTCTCGCCGTACTCGTCAAAGATCAGGACGCCCCGTTTCCTCCGGTCACTGAGCAGCTTCTTTTGTATGACGGTGAATATCATGCCCATCACGAGGTTGCTCAGAAACCTGTCCTGCTTGATCTGCGTCAGTTCGAACACGATGAACTTCTTTCCCGAGAAGTCCGTTCCCGTATCCTTGCATACGTTCTCGTAGCGTCTGCCGGGCAGGAACTCGCCGCAGTTCAGGCTGAAGGACTCCAGGGAGAAATAATCTTTGGGGATGTGCTTCCTTGCCAGAATCTCGGGGTAATGTTCCGTCACGTGGTTGTAGAAACTCTCGAAATTGTGCCCTTCACGGACATTCTCGTAATAGTCCTGGATGAAACGGGTGAGGGCCACCTCCTTCTCCGACTCGTCCTTTGTGAACATGTGCCTCCAGTATTTCTGCACGACCCCCGAGAGCATCTCGATGCTTCCGTTGTCCAGTTCCTCCCCCTGCAGGTCGAAGGGGTTGATGCCCAGCGCCGTCCTGCCGTCGTAGTCCACGTGCAGGGAGATGTCCGGATAGAGCCTGCAGAGCTGGCTGAAGCTCTTTCCGAACTCGACCACCACGACCGTATAGTCCTGCTCGATGAGTTGCTGGGTAAGGTTCAGGGTAAAGGCGGACTTGCCGCCGCCGGTTCCGGCTATGACCATCCCGTTACGGGCGTTGACCCTCTTCTTGCCCGCATCCCAGATGTCCTTTCTCAGAGGGACCTGGTACATCCTGTCATGCACATAGATGCCCTCGCTGTCATTCCTGAAACTGCCGCACTGGAGAAAGAAGCACAATGCCATGGGCAGGGTGGTCAGGAACAGGTATTTCCGCGGCATCAGGTGGATCTGGCCGGGGACGCAGGCGAAATGCACCGCAGCCAGGTTCTCATATCCGGGAATATAATACCCGAGACGGGCCAGGTTGAGCGTCTCCCTGATCTTTTTGTCGGCCTTCTCCAGTTCGGCCCCCGACTCGTCGAACACACAGACCGAGAAGAAGCTGCGTACCAGTGTCTCGTTCTCCTCAAGGATTTCCTGCTGGAGCTCGTCCAGTTTCTGGTACTGTACCTTGATGGACCTGCTCATGCCGGAATTGCTTCCATAAATGTCGATATTGCGGGCGATCCGCTCGCGCAGCCGTCCGTTCCCCTCAAAGAAAACCACCTGGTTCACGATGTGGTTGTACGGCAGGTACATCCCAAGCCGCTCCAGCATCGGATGGTACAGCAGGGAGCCGGCGGGAGGAAGGGAGTCGTCCCGTACACAGGAATCCAGGCTGCCGTCAGGGAGAAAGATTTCATCGCAGACGGCGAAACAGCGTGCCCGTTTCTTTCCTGTGCGGAGTTCCGTGTCGGCATGTATGTCCACAACCGCCCCCGGGGCGTCGAACAGGGTGGTGTATCCGGCCGTGAAGTCCCGCATTTCCTGCCCTGACATCGGGGCTATCTCCGTATCACGCATGCTCCGGATGATGCCGACGGCGTTGTCAACTCCCTCGAGGAATTCATCGAGCCTGGCGAGGTCCTCCTTATGGAGGTTCTCCTTATAGGACAGGGGTGAGGATATGTAGGCCTTCTCAAGACTTTTGAGTCCGGAAAGTACAAAGTGCATGACGCAGGTATGGCTGACATACAGTCGTCCCCGGAAATGCCGCGCATCGGCCCGGTCAAGGAAAGAACCGCCGGCAATGTCCGGACAGTACCTTTCCTTGAGGAACACATCCTGTTTGTGCACATATGTGCCGTCCGGGAGAAACTTGAAGGCTTCCCGGAACATGCCGTCCCTCCTGTCGATATCCTCCGGAGTCAGGGAATAGCATTCCGGTTCCCGGAGTTCGAAAGAAACGCATATGCTGCCGCTGCGGGTCAGGACGACGCCCTGGCCCTCCGATTCACTGACGATGTCAAGTATGCTGTATGCCTCTTCTGATTTCATTATGCTCCTTTTTTGTTAATACCCTGTTTATGTCCAGATTACTGATGTTTATCTCTTTTCCCGTCTCCTTGAACTTTTGGGGCCGTGCCTTTCTTTTCAGCTTGTATAGAAGCAGCGGCAGGGTGGGCAGCGAGATGACGAGCACCAGGACCGGCAGGTTCCAGTTGCCTGCGGATATCCCCGCACGGATGCCGAGGAAGAACAGGACGAAAGCGGCGGAACAACAGCCGACGAATATCCAGTAGTCCCCGGAAAGAAGCCCCCGTATCATGCAGGGGCTCTCCAGTCCTTTTCTGATCCTGTATCTCATATCGACAGGCTGATACCGGAAATGGCACTCTTTACAGCGGACACCACGACTGCGGCCAGCAATGCAAAGCCGACATACCAGCCCAGTGCGACAAATCCTTCCTTTCGCGTGCCCCTGTTCTCCTTGTCGATGATATTGTCCCATTGCTGGATAAGGCCCAGAATGATACCTCCAAGCATAAAACCGCCGAACACGGGTAGTGTAAAACTGTCCAGGACATCATTGATTGCTCCCCGGGCATCCTGGGCGAATCCCCGGAGTGTATATGATGCAGACATGACAGTCAGAAACAATTTTTTTCCTGTAAAATTTCTCATTTTGTTATTATTTGTTAGGTTTGATAGTTCCGTTATAGTCTTCTCCTTCCTGCCAGGGACGGACACTTACACCGGAGAGAATGAGTCCCCCTTCTTTGCCCAGGGACAATGCATATCCGTATCTTTTCCCGGCCTCCAGGGTGACGGCCGGCAGCAGCCAGCCGTATGTGTTCTCCTGAAAACGGATCACGACCCTGTTGTTTCCCGCCTTGCCCGGCAGCAGAAGGAGGGTGTTCCCCTCCGAGGGGACCGTACCTTTTTCGCCTGCCGACAGTTTGCCGCCGGCAAGGTCATAAGTGCCGCCTGTAGGAACATCCTCCACACTCAGAGTGCACGCGCTGCTGCCCTCTATGGTGAATTCCAGCAGGCAGAGCAGGTGTTCCATCCCTATGTCCGCTGACCGGTTCTGCCAGTCCAGGCGTATCTCCCCGGATGCCAGGTAGTCGGTCTGGGGGACCAGGCTCAGGGGCAGCTCCTTTCCCGGGATGGCGGCGAAAGGGGAGAATGCGAACAGCCTGCAGGGGGTCTCCGTGAGTGTGACCTCCGGAAAGATCCAGCCTTCCCCGTATGTTACATGCAGCGGGTTTACGGCTCCGGCATAACCGCCGCCCGTATCGTCAAGCAGCACCATTCCGAAATCTTTCACAAGGGTGGGACTTCCGTCAGTTCCGCCACGGCTGGAGCAGCTCTCTATCCTCAGTCCGGCCTTCCCGCCCTGCGGGAAGGGCTCCCGTTCACCCGAGCAGCCCGCAAGGACTGCCGGTAGCAGGAACAGGACAACCGGTTTGTATATGTCTATTTTCATAACCGCATTCAATTGATTTTTTGTTATTGTTCGATGTCAATGGAAGTCTTTCCCTTTTGTCTGACAGTCAGGGTCAGCTTCATGTTGCTTTCCTCTTGTGTGAGTGTGACATTTCCACTACGTATTTCCTTTGCCGGATTCTCCTCGTAGCTTACCGACGAGCCGTTCACATGAATCCAGCTGTCACCGGATGCGCTCCAGGAAAGGGCTTTTGTAGAGTTGCCCGTCTTCTTGTAACTTGTTATGTCCAAAATAAACGAACCAGAACTGGATTCGACACGCTCACTATGGCTGGTTCCGCCATCCGCATAGCTGAAATAATAGCTTACCGGAGATCCCTCCTGGGTGATTGTGGCCGTGGCCGAGCTTCCTCCGTGACTTGCCGTAAACACACAGCTCCGGGATGAGCCTGACGGGTTTTCCGACACTGTCACCGTATTCCCTGAAAGGAGGAATCCTTCTGCTCCTCCGCTGAGGGAGGGGACAGCCGTCTGTGTGTTTTCTGCCACTCCGTTGACGAACACTCCGCGTGAGGCTCCCGCCACAAGGGAAGATCTGCCGCCCTGCCAGCCGATGACGGAGGGATTTGCCGTAAGGGTGACCGACCAGCCGCCATAATTACGGTACCTGGGCTCGAGTGTACGGTCCGACAGTACCTCGAAACTGTACCGTGTGTCATTCGACACGATCCTGCCGTCCTCGTACCATCCTGCGAACTCATAACCGCCGTTCACGGACGCGGTGACCGTGCAGGTGCTTCCCATGTCGTACAGGCCCGCACCTGTGGTGCTTCCACCCTGCGGATAGTCAAGGACGGTTATCCGTATCTTGTAATCTATCCGGTAGTTGTGGATTCTGCCGGGTTCGGTGGTCATGTCGGAAGTGCCGCGCAGCTTCATGTCCGGGGTTCCTGTGAGGGTTATGTAATTGGAGGTTGTCGTAAGGGTCTGGGCGGGTATGGTCATCCGGAATACCGTGGTGAGGTTCCCGGAACTGTACCTGTACATGGCATAGCTTCCCCTGGTCTCGTCCGTAACGGTTTTTCCGGTAAGCAGGTTGAACCGGCTGCCGTATTTCACATTTTCCATACGGGCGCCGTCCACGCGGTCGCTTCCTTCCACCCGGACCTCCACGGTCGACAGCCGGTGCTCGAAATGCAGCGGTATCGTATAGTCCTGTATTACGTCCGTATAGGACGCTGTCAGGAAATCGGCTGAAAGCCATCCGGACTTTTCCTGCTGGTCTCCTATGGCATGGGATATGGCGGTGATGTCTGTCTGCCCCTCCTTGAAAGGATAATATACATAGAAGTCAAGATCGGTCCCCACCGTCACAATGATGTTGTCCTCTTCCGTTGCGGGTTTGAATGCCCGGCCGTCATAGGTGTATTTGTTATTTGTGGCCCAGTACACGCCGGTCTTGGGCTCGATGGCAAATACGCCTATGGAGTTTCCCTTTTCGAACGTGCCTTCCTGGGTGGCACGCGTTTGGGCGACGGTAAAGGTGACACGGCCGTTTTCCGGGCATGGCTCCTCCTGTTCCTTCCGGCAGGAGGATACGGACAGCAGGACAAGGAAGCCGCAGATTATCGTTGTTATTGATTTTACCATGATTGTTTTTTTAGGACGGGGACCGGAGTCCCCTGTTGTTCTGTAATTTATTTGACCGGTACAAGCGTTACGTCGGATTCGCTTGAACCCCATGGCTCGATGGTTACGGACTGTCCGTTCTCGCCTCCGATTTCCGCGTCATTGGAGCGCATCGTTATCGAATAGATATATCTCTTTCCGGCTTCCCAGCTTATCTGGGGAATGGAATAGGTATAGGTTGCCCCGTCGATGACGACCTCCATGCTGACTTCTCCGGATGCCAGGCTCATGGGATAGATTGCGGCGGCGAAGTCTACCGACGGGTTCCCCTGTGCCGGAATGGTCGTGTTGGGAGTCCATGAGAGTTCCGTGGATGTCGGGGAGAAGATGATCCTTCCGTTGTCGTTCAGGTTCATTGTCCCCGAGGTTCCGAACTTGGCCGCCTTGGATTTCAGTTTCGCGGATGTCAGGTTGCCGTCATTATGATATTCCGGAGAAACTTTCAGACGGATGACGAGCTGGGACAATGCATGTTTCATGGGAATGACGGCATCCGTTTCAATGACCGACACCTGGTTTGTGCTCTTTCCCCACATGTAGTCGACAGAGGTTCCCGCATTGATGGGAACGGGGACTTTGGTACCGTCAGCGACGGCCTGGTTGTATGGGTAATACGCCCATATCGTCGCCTTGTCCGAAAGAAGATAGACGGGTTTTGCCTGGCTCCATCCGGCCGCTGTTTTTGTGGACTTGTTGTTCTGCGCGTCATAACGCGGATAGGCGTCCCCCCATCCGGTGGCCTTGTACATGAACAGCCCCATGGCGTCATTTACCGCCCATTCGGTTTTCGGCACGAAGCCGGCCCTCGTGTCCGTGCCGACTGTCGGCACAATATTCAGTACGGAGGCTGAAACCCCGTCTGTTTCCGGTTGTTCGTCCACTATTTCCTTGTTGCTGCATGAAGCCAGCATCCCGGCGGCAATTACCGCTGCCGAAATCATAATTCTTGTTTTCATTTTTCTTGTTGATTTGGTTTTGTTATAATTATAGTCTTATGGAAATTCCGTTTCGGGGGTGTCCTCCCAGTCCGGGATGATGACCGGCCCGCCAATCTCCAGTTCCCTGCCGATGTGCAGGTCCAGCTCCAGCGAGATCTCGTCACCGTCGAATCCCCGCAGATACGGGGTCAGGTCAACTGACTGCCGTTCATTGAATACGGAGTCCTCCTCCTTCATCAGAACCTCTACGGCAAGAATGTTCTCTGCCGCCGGACTGAATCCGAACACATAAAGGCCCGCCGTCCAT
>OLAM01000294.1_pt1 | contig 11085 bp, 7 predicted proteins | sample 1607581 | NCBI WGS metagenome assembly OLAM01 (sample SAMN02674606, study PRJEB24791) | human gut metagenome, SKBSTL068 | isolation source: stool | host: Homo sapiens | place: USA | reverse complement strand
CATCATAACCGCGATAGAACAGTTTGCCGGGAATCGGTTTCAGTCCGCCGCCCGGAATACGTTCGTAGCCTACTACATTACCAATTCTGGTCAGACCTACCAGTACACCTGTGCCATCTTCATTACGTAGCCCGCGTTTCACGTCGAACTTGGGGAACAATGCTGTGTCAATCCGGGTAGCTTCCTTCATTTCTTCGGACAGCTTGTAAATCAGGTACTCTTTCTTCATATTCGTATGTTTTTAATCATTATTCTTATTTTTCGATTCTTTCCACTATTTCACGGGTGAAATCTGTGGTTGAGAGAGAGGTTCCATTCGGCATAAAACGGGCTAAATCGTGTGTAGCGCGAGCGTCCAGGAAGCTTTGTTCCAAGGCTTTCTCTATCAGAGCAGCCGCTTCTTTCCAGTCAAAATATTCGAGCATCATTACTGCCGAAAGGATAATAGAACAAGGGTTCACCACATCTTTTCCCGCAATATTGGGAGCTGATCCATGAGTCGCTTCAAAGATGGCATGACCTGTCTGGTAGTTGATATTTGCTCCGGGAGCAATGCCGATACCGCCCACCATGGCAGCCAACTGATCGGAAACATAATCTCCATTCAGATTAAGAGTAGCAATCACAGAGTATTCTTCAGGAATCAACAAGGTATTTTGCAGGAAAGCATCCGCTATGCAGTCTTTTATCACCAACTTGCCTGACGCAATGGCATCTCCGAATTCACGTTCCGCCAGTTCATATCCCCATTTCTTGAAGCCGCCTTCAGTAAACTTCATGATATTTCCTTTATGCACCAACGTCACTGACGGCAAGCCATGCTCCAAAGCATATTTACATGCCGCACGTACCAGACGTTCCGTTCCTTCTTTGGACACCGGTTTCACGCCAAACGAAGAACTTTCGGGAAAGCGCACTTTAGCCACTCCCATTTCATCATGCAAAAAACGATAAAACTTCTCAACTTCCGGCGTACCTGCTTCCCATTCTATACCTGCATAAATATCCTCCGTATTTTCGCGGAAAATATGCATATCCACCTTCTGAGGCTCTTTCACCGGAGATACCACTCCGCTGAACCAACGTACGGGGCGCAGACACACATACAGATCCAGCGTCTGGCGCAAAGCCACATTCAAGGAACGGATACCACCTCCTACTGGAGTAGTCAACGGACCTTTTATGCCCACACCATATTTCTTGAAAGCCTCCATCGTCTCATCCGGCAACCAGGAACCTGTTTCGTTGAAAGCACGTTCACCTGCCAGCACTTCTATCCATTCTATTTCGTGTTCGCTGCCGTATGCCTTTTTCACGGCTGCATTCACTATGGCTTGCATGGAGGGAGTGATTTCTACTCCCACTCCGTCTCCTGTAATATAAGGTACTGTCTTTTTCATCTTTTTATCTTGCATTTAGAGCAGAGCCGGCACGGAACCAACCTATCTGCTGTTCATTATAAGTATGCTGTACTTCAAAACTATCCTGAGTGCCATCTTCATGGTGTAAAGTCACAGTCAGATTTCTTCCGGGAGCAAAGTCCGCCAATCCGCTGACGGTAATCAAATCATGTTCTTGAATCTTGTCATAGTCCGCTTTGTCTATAAAGGTCACCGCCAACATTCCCTGCTTCTTCAGATTCGTTTCATGGATGCGGGCAAAACTCTTCGCCAAAATAACCTTTACATTCAGGAAACGAGGCTCCATAGCAGCATGTTCACGACTGGAACCTTCTCCATAATTTTCCTCCGCAACTACCATAGACCCGATGCCTTGCGCTTTATACTGCTTAGCCGCGCCCGATACACTCTCATAGGTATTTGTCAATCGGTTCCACACCTTGTTCGTTTCACCATTGAAAGCATTCACCGCCCCCATCAGCATATTATCCGAAATATTTTCCAGATGACCACGGAAACGCAGCCACGGACCTGCCATCGAAATATGGTCTGTGGTACATTTACCTTGAGCCTTAATCAGTAAAGGCATATCCGTAAAATCCTTTCCATCCCATGCCGGAAACGGAGCCAATAACTGCAAACGCTGTGAGTCGGGATTCACCTTAATTTCTACCTGTGCACCGGCAGGAGCCAAATAACCGGGATTACCTTGAGTGAAACCTGCCGACGGCAATTCATCTCCCTCGGGAACGCTCAAATTCACCTTCTCGCCTTCTTGATTTATCAACGTATCTTTCAACGGATTGAAACATAAATCACCGGCAATAGTCAGAGCCAATACCAATTCAGGAGAAGCCACAAATGCATGTGTATTCGGATTACCATCGGCACGTTTGGCAAAATTACGGTTGAAAGAAGTGACAATCGAGTTTTTGCGGACAGGATCATCGGTATGGCGTTTCCACTGTCCGATGCACGGACCGCAAGCATTCGCCATAATAGTAGCCCCAATCTTTTGGAAAGCATCAATCATCCCGTCACGCTCGGCGGTAGCTCGAATCTGTTCAGAACCCGGATTGACAATCAAAGGAGCAGCCACAGCCAAATGTTTTTCAGCTACCTGACGGGCAATGGAAGCAGCCCGACTTAAATCCTGATAAGATGAATTGGTACATGAACCTATCAGCCCGACTTCCATCTTACGCGGATAACCATTAACCAATACCTTTTCGGCAAACTCTGAAATAGGTGTTGCGGCATCCGGTGTAAACGGCCCGTTGATATAAGGTTCCAACTCGGACAAATTAATTTCAATCACACGGTCGTAGAAAGCAGAAGGATTGGCAACAACCTCAGCATCGGCACGTAAATCATTTGCCACTTTTCCGGCCATCTCTGCTACAGACTCTCTTCCGGTAGCTTTCAGATACACAGCCATCCGGTCGTCATAGGGGAACAAGGATGTGGTAGCCCCCACCTCTGCACCCATATTGCAGATAGTAGCCTTACCGGTTGCCGAAAGTGAAGCTGTCCCTTCTCCAAAATATTCTATAATGGCATTCGTTCCACCTTTCACGGTCAGAATACCGGCCAATTTCAGAATCACATCCTTTGGCGAAGCCCATCCATTCAAGCTTCCGGTCAAATGAACTCCAATCAGTTTCGGCATCTTTAACTCCCATTCCATACCGGTCATTACATCCACAGCATCGGCACCACCGACTCCGATTGCCACCATTCCCAATCCTCCGGCATTGGGGGTATGAGAATCCGTCCCCACCATCATTCCCCCGGGAAAAGCATAGTTTTCGAGTACCACCTGATGAATGATTCCTGCTCCCGGTTTCCAAAACCCGATACCGAAACGCGAAGAAACATCTCGTAAGAAATCGTATACCTCACGGTTGGTTTCCGTAGCCGTTGCAATATCCGGGCCCGCTCCTTTATATGCCTGAATCAAATGGTCACAATGCACAGTAGAAGGTACGGCAGCGGAATCCTTTCCTGCATTGATAAATTGCAACAATGCCATTTGCGCCGTCGCGTCTTGCATAGCCACGCGGTCGGGACGGAAATTCACATAGTCCTCGCCACGTTCATAATTCTTCAGTTGAGCATCATCATAAAGATGTGTATACAGAATTTTCTCAGCCAATGTCAGCGGACGCTGCAACACGGCTCTTACCCGACCTATCTTCTTTTCGAAAGAAGCATAAAAGGCCTTTAACATGTCCAAGTCATATACCATACCTTTTACCATTTATAATTATTACAGTTTTAAATCTATTTTATTTTTGGCAATATAGGAATAATATTTGAATTCTTGTGTAATCTATAATACGTTTAACAAAATAAAACATAAAGTCCTACCTAAAGGATTATTATTATCTTTGCAATTCTTATAGAAAAAAGCATCATTATGAACCAACATATACCCCTTTCTAATATAATTAACAAACTACAACGCAAAGAGTTGTTACTAAAATTAGAATATGATTACGAAAAAGAGACTTTCAGGCAACAGACTGAAGCTATGGGCATCGGGCGCAAAGTGAAACGGGGTATGTGCTGGTATCCTATATCGGCAGGCAGAAGCTATTATAACTCATTGAATCAATTGGTTGTAGAAGTTGAAAGGCAAGAAGACAAAGACATAGAACATGTATTTGAATTCGGCCGTCCGGTATGCTTTTTTACGCAAAATGCATCAGGCCAATTACATTATTTCAATTTTACGGCAACTGTCAACTACGTGGACGAAGACCGAATGGTAATCGTTCTCCCCTCGGCAGATGCATTGCTCAGCATACAGGCAACCGAGCGACAATTGGGAGTACAGCTTTATTTTGATGAAACCAGTTACCGGTTGATGTTCGAAGCGTTGGGACAAGTCCTCAAGGCAAAAGGGAATCGTCTGGCAGAGTTACGTGAGATTTTTCATGGCAACCAAAAGGCGGAAACTTTCAGTTTCGGCTTCACCCGTTTCCCCTGGTTAAACAATACGCAGGAGGAAGCAGTAAATAAAGTGATGCATGCCAAAGATGTTGCTATAGTCCACGGTCCGCCCGGAACCGGTAAAACTACCACATTGGTAGAAGCCATTTACGAGACCCTTCACCGGGAAAATCAAGTCATGGTGTGTGCACAGAGCAATATGGCTGTCGATTGGATTAGCGAGAAACTGGTGGACCGGGGTGTTCCCGTTCTCCGTATTGGTAATCCCATCCGCGTCAATGACAAAATGCTTGCTTTTACCTATGAACGCCGTTTTGAAAGCCATCCCGATTATCCGCAATTATGGAGTATCCGAAAAGCAATACGCGAGCTCTACGGACGTTCGCGCAAAGGAGCGGAACGTGAGAATATCCGACAGAAAATAAACTCACTGAAAGACCGTGCCACCGAACTGGAAATTCGCATCAACGAAGCATTGTTCGGCGAAGCACGTGTGATAGCCTGCACACTGGTAAGTTCCGCCAACCGAATATTGACAGGACGCAAATTCAGTACCTTATTCATAGACGAAGCCGCACAAGCTCTAGAACCTGCCTGCTGGATTGCCATCCGCAAAGCAGACCGTGTCATTCTGGCCGGTGATTATTGCCAGCTTCCTCCTACCATTAAATGCATGGAAGCAGCTCGTGGAGGATTAGACCGGACACTGATGCAGGAGATTGCAGACAACAAACCCGACACTGTATCCTTGTTAAAGGTACAATATAGAATGAATGACGAAATTATGCGTTTCTCTTCAGAATGGTTCTATCAGGGTGAACTGAAATCAGCTCCCGAAGTAAAATATCGGAGTATATTGGACTATGACACACCGATAGAATGGATAAATACGGAAGGAATGGAATGCAACGAAGAGTTTGTGGGTGAAAGCTTCGGCCGTATCAATAAAGAGGAGGCGGCACTCTCCATTTCCCAACTCACCAACTATATCAATAAAATAGGTAAAGACCGTTTTCTGGAAGAACGGATTGATGTGGGACTGATTTCTCCTTATAAAGCACAAGTACAATATCTCCGTCAACTGATAAAACGAGATGCTTTCTTCAAGCCTTACCGACACCTTATCACCATCAATACGGTAGATGGTTTTCAGGGACAGGAACGAGACGTTATCCTCATCAGTTTAGTACGTGCAAATGAAGAGGGACAAATTGGTTTTCTAAATGACTTGCGACGAATGAATGTAGCAATTACACGTGCACGCATGAAACTTATTATATTAGGAGATGCCTCTACGCTGACGAAACATCCGTTTTATAAGAAGTTATACGAATATATCTTGGCGCTGCAAGAATAAAAGAAGGAGGGCAGAACTCCATGACACTCTTTTTCAGATTGTCATTCGTTTTGCTCTCCTTAAATATTTTTTATTAAAGCACGTTCTTCATTCCTCTACTTGATTTCCCGTTATCGGAACAAATAATATTCAGAATCACAAAAGAAGGGAAGCTCTCAGTTGTGGCATAATTTCAAATAATTATTAAGACAATTTACTCATAAACTTCTCTTTGTCCACAATATAACGTACATGTGTACCTTCTCCAATCACGCCCTTGCTATCTTGCGCCCGCACTTCAAAAGTAAGTTTTCTGCCTTCCACCTCTTTTAATACGGCAGTAGCCGAAACCGTGTCTCCCACAGCCGAGGGCTTGATATGAGTAGTGTTCATCATGGCCCCTACTGTAGTGGAACCTTCAGGCAACTCATCTGCCACGGCACTCATGGCAGCATTCTCCATCAACGCCACCATAGCGGGAGTGGCAAACACATTCAAATCGCCGCTACCCATGGTGGCAGCTACATTTTCTTTTGAAACGACAACAGTCGAAGTATAAGTTAATCCTGTTTCCATCATGCTATTTTTTATTCTAAATGCAAATGTAACTGAATATCGTATATCATACAAATCTATTTTTCCACATTCATCTTTTACTCTCTCATCAAAATCACAAAAAATGTATAACAGAAATACAAATTCACACTTCAACTGCCTGCCACAAAAATCATAATGTTTAAAAACCCCAAAGCTGTCCGGCCCTATGAAACATCCGCCTGTTTACCTAGCATAGCCTAGGGGATAATAAAATTACAACCAAACGCCGTCCTTATCTACCTTTACTTTAAGCTCTTTATCGATCTGTTTGTTTTCCAAATCAAGTATATACCATTCATTATCAGGTGTCACCACATAATCAGCATCATCTATCACATAATCTGAATATTTTTCCATAACCGATTTTTTTACCGCTTCCGGTAAATTTGCCACCTGTACATCCCAGCTTGTTCCCATCCATTCATTCCGCTCATTGAAATAAACCTCTTTCTCTTTGTTTTCATCTAAAATAGTAACTTCCTGCAAACCTTTTTCACGTTCTATTTCTACAATTGTCGCATTGGGATATTTCTGCTTGACAATAGCTATAATGCCGTTTGCATCAGGCTGCGGCAAATAATCATCATAATCTTCTTCGTGTCCGGTATCTACAACAGTTTTTACCAATATACCTGTAGACGAATAAAACAAATCCAGCTCGGATTCTCCTTTCTCCACCTCAATGACATAAAGAGTTTCCATTCCCTCACGAGTCAACTTATCCACATCATCCACCCGCCAGTCAGCATATTTGCCTGCTTTATGGGCAGCAAGTACAGGTTCGGGAAGATTTTCATAACGAACATCTGTTTCTGTCATATACCAGGCAGCCGATAACGGATTGAACCATGCAGAATGCTCTCCACCATCCCAATAAAAATCTGCTACAGCATAATCACCTTTCAGCTCCCATTCCACGTCTTTGGCTTGCGGATATTTTGCATTAAATGCAGCCTGTACTTCTTTTGAAACCAAATGTGTGTTTTCAGGAACATCACTATTGTCATCATCACTACAACCACTAAAAGTTAGTGCAGCAAAAGCTGCGAAAAATAAAAATAACATCCAATTCTTTTTCATAATTACATTGTTTTATAGTTTCTTTTTGATGCAAAATTCTTATAGGATTCTGAAAAGAAACTGAAATCATAGAGAAAAGTTCAAAAGACATTCGTCAAACAGCAAATAACAGAAAAACCATACCTAACAGCCCATTTGCACTGAAATGACCTTAAAGCCCCCGATACCTACTTTTAAATTCTTATAAAAGAAGAACTAATAAAGACAAAACAAAATCTCTTCCGAGGTTTTTATTACCTTTGCAATCCTATTTGAACAGAAACGAAAAAAAATATGATAGTTTGTATTGCCGAAAAACCTTCCGTAGCCCGTGACATAGCGGATGTACTGGGAGCAAAAACCAAAAAAGACGGATATATAGAAGGAAACGGATATCAGGTTACCTGGACATTCGGACACCTCTGTACTTTGAAGGAGCCTCATGAATACACTCCCTCATGGAAAGCATGGAGTCTGTCCAGCCTTCCTATGATTCCACCTCGTTTCGGCATTAAGCTAATCAGCGATCCGGGCATTGAAAAACAATTTCGTATTATAGAAGGACTGATGCAAAATGCCGATGAAATTATAAATTGCGGTGATGCCGGCCAGGAAGGAGAACTTATTCAACGATGGGTCATGCAGAAAGCAGGAGCACACTGCCCGGTGAAACGTCTATGGATTTCATCCTTGACTGAAGAAGCCATACGCGAAGGATTCAGCAAACTAAAAGATCAAAAAGAATTCCAACCTTTATACGAAGCCGGATTAAGCCGTGCTATCGGTGATTGGGTATTGGGCATGAACGCCACCCGGCTCTATACCTTAAAGTACGGACAAAACAGACAAATTCTATCGATAGGACGGGTGCAGACCCCGACTTTGGCACTGATAGTAAAGCGTCAGCAAGAAATAGAGAACTTCACTCCTCAACAATATTGGGTACTGGCTACTTTATACCGGGAAACCACATTCTCTGCCATCATCCGCAAAAGCGATGAGGAACTGGCTCAGGAAGAAAGCGATGCTAAAGAGAACCCCAAGAAAGCCAAAAAGGCTGAAGGGAACAGGGGAATTCCTCCCATCACCGATCTTGCTACCGGACAGGCACTTATGGAACGTATCAAAAATGTTCCTTTTACCGTGACAGAAGTAGCAAAAAAACAAGGCACAGAAGCACCTCCCCGTCTTTTTGACCTGACTTCCCTACAGGTGGAATGTAACAAAAAATTTGCTTATTCTGCTGACGAAACTCTAAAACTTATCCAGTCATTGTATGAAAAGAAAGTGACTACTTATCCTCGTGTAGATACTACTTTCTTAAGCGATGACATCTATCCCAAATGTTCCAATATCTTGGCGGGACTAACTCCATATACAGTATTTACCGCTCCGTTGGCAGGACAAAAGCTCATCAAGTCCAAAAAAGTATTTGACAATTCAAAAGTAACGGATCACCATGCCATTATTCCTACGGGACAACCTCCTGTAAATCTGACAGAAATGGAGAAACGGGTATTTGATTTAGTAGCACGCCGCTTTATTGCCGTATTCTATCCCGACTGCAAGTTTGCCACTACTACCGTAATAGGCGAAGCTGACAGTATAGAATTCAAAGCCACAGGAAAACAGATTCTAGATCCCGGATGGCGCGTTATCTTTGCCAAACCACAAACCAATCTGCCAGAAGGTATGACCGATCCCGATGCAGAAGCCCGTGAAAATGACGAAGAACACTCCTTGCCCGCTTTTGTGAAAGGAGAAAGCGGGCCGCATCTGCCCAAACTGGACGAGAAGTGGACACAACCCCCACGGCCATATACAGAAGCAACTTTACTACGCGCTATGGAAACTGCCGGTAAGCTGGTAGATAATGACGAGCTACGCGATGCATTAAAAGAAAATGGAATAGGACGTCCGTCTACACGTGCAGCCATTATTGAAACCCTATTTAAACGCCATTATATCCGTAAAGAACGTAAAAATCTGATCGCAACCCCTACCGGAATAGAACTGGTGGGACTAATTCGCGAAGAACTGTTGAAATCCGCCGAATTAACGGGAATATGGGAAAAGAAACTACGTGAAATAGAAAAGAAAAGCTATGATGCAACGACTTTTCTAAATGAATTAAAGCAAATGGTAAGTGAAATAGTACACAGCGTTTTAAGTGATAATACAAACCGCCGCGTCACCACAATAGAGGAAACAGCAACGAAAACTGCAACAACCGCTACGGTCAAACAGCCGAAAAAAAAGGCAGGGACCTCACGAAAAAACGCTTCTTCAGCCACGCCCGCTCCCACTATCCCATCCGATAACGAATTGGTGGGAAAATCCTGCCCGCTATGTGGCAAAGGAACGATTATAAAAGGAAAAACCGCGTATGGCTGCTCAGAATGGAAAAACGGGTGTACCTACAGGAAGCCTTTCTGATAATCACATTTTCCTTGTACGAAGCCAAACAAATTTGTATATTATAGAATACAAACAAGTCTGTACCCGGAGAAGCATTGCGCCAGTCTATGAAAAACAATATGCACAATCTTCCCGAACAAATCTATGGCTCCTTTTAGCATACAAAAGAAAGTTCTTCGGGTAAATAACCGCTTCGGATACGCCATTCCTGCGGATAGAGGTTATTAGCCCGATTGCCAATGTTCTTGGCAAATCCTAATGGAATGTTTTTATAAGTCAAAAGTATATAACCACGCGGAACAGAAGCATCCAATGTGATCGCTTCTTTACGCAAATAAGCAATAGCCTGTTCATAGGTCAATTCAAAACGAGAGAAACCATCATGATTCAGCAATGTGCTCATTGCCAACGAATGATCCGGTATAACGTCTTTTCCTTTCAACTCACCTATAGTAACACCCGCATGAACAACTTTTAATTTCTGACGGAACAGATCATATTCTGAAAGATGGACATTGGGGAAGGCTATCACCTTCGTGCCTCTTACCTCAAATCGGAAATCCTCCGCCTGCTTTAACCAACTTTTTACTTCTTTGGGAAAAGGAACAACCTGAGACAAGCTCCCCTTTTCTCCTTTTCTCTTCTTTTTTGTTATTTTCTCTTTGTCATCCTGACAACGAATACAAGGAACAACATGAGAAATGGCAGCACTCTTCCTCAATACAGCCAAGAAAAATCCTTCTCCTTTCACTCTATGAGGCAAAAAACGATAAACAGGAAAATCCTGTCCCGCCAAATTTCCTATTATCCCCCATTCCGACGCCACTGGCACTTTCAGTATCTCCGCACCCAATTCATCAGCAATCCAAGCCACATTTTCCTCATCTTCTTCCCTATTATAAGTGCAGGTACTATAAATCAGCAGACCACCGGGTTTCAAAGCCGGCCATATATCCGCTAAAATCCTACGCTGACGTTGCCAACAAACCTGCACATTGTCCGTACTCCATTCCTCTACAGCCACAGGATCCTTCCGGAACATCCCCTCACCGGAACAAGGCACATCTGCCAAGACAACATCAAACACCTCTGTCAAAGAAGTGAAATCGGCCGGATCGTTGTTCGTCACCACAACTTCTGCATTTCCCCACTTTATCAAATTTTCAGCCAATACCTGAGAACGGTTACGCATCACCTCATTAGCCACCAACAAACTACCTACGGGGAGAACTGAACGCGCATGAGTAGACTTGCCACCGGGAGCAGCACACAAATCGAGCATCACTACAGGTCCGGTAATATAAGTGCGTAATACCAGAT
>OLAM01000284.1_pt1 | contig 11483 bp, 10 predicted proteins | sample 1607581 | NCBI WGS metagenome assembly OLAM01 (sample SAMN02674606, study PRJEB24791) | human gut metagenome, SKBSTL068 | isolation source: stool | host: Homo sapiens | place: USA | reverse complement strand
GCCAGTGTAGTACGTGGGCAGGCGATATTCCAGCGCATGAATCCTTTTCCTTCAGTCCCATACATTGTTCCTGCATTGAGCCATAATCCGGCTTCGTTAACCAATCGCTGTTCGAGTTCCTGCGAGTGTATGCCGAGTCTGTGACAGTCCATCCAAACGAGATAGGTTCCCTCCAATACCGTGATAGGAAACTCGGGCAGATGTTTCCGACAGAACTCCTGCATATAGAGAAAATTGGCCTGTAAATATTTGATGAGTTGGTTCAGCCACTCTTCCCCTTCGTTGTAAGCTACTTGAGTCGCAATTACACCAAAAGGATTGACATCACATACTTCGTTATCGTTAATGGCCCGGTCGATTTTCGCTCGACGGTTAGCATCAGCACAAATAATGTTCGCAATCTGTAATCCGGCAATATTGAACGCTTTACTGGGAGATATACAGACTACAGAATGGTGACGGAAATTTTCTGAGATGGAAGCAAACGGTGTGTAACGGTACTCTGGAAAAACCAGTTCGCAATGAATCTCATCCGAAACGACCGTAACATCGTGTCGAATACAAATTTCACCAATACGTACCAGTTCTTCACGTTTCCACACCCTTCCGGCAGGATTGTGAGGATTGCACAGCAGCATCACCTTCACTTTCGGATCAGCAGTCTTACGCTCTAAATCTTCATAATCGATGGTGAAAGTATTACTTGCAAAGACCAACGGTGATGATACCATTTCACACCCATTGTTACGGATTGAAGAAAAGAAACAATTATAGACCGGGGTCTGCACCAATACCTTATCTTCCGGAACGGTCAAAGCCTTGATGACTGCCGAGATGGCTGGGACTACGCCCGATGTGTAAATTATCCATTCACGGTCAATCGTCCAACCGTGACGACGTGCGAACCAGCCTGTAACAGCCTCGTAGTAACTGTCGGGCACACGGGTATAACCGAAAATGCCGTGTTCTACCCGTCGGCGTAAAGCATCGACGATAGCGGGAGCTGTACGGAAATCCATGTCAGCCACCCACATCGGCAATACATTTTCGCTTTCTGCGCTATCCCATTTGTAGGAATCGGTTCCCCGTCTTGAAATTTGTTTGTCAAAGTTGTATTTCATATCTTCATCTTAATCGGTAAAACAGGTACGCTCGTCCCGGAGACGGATTTCACAATCGGCAGGAGCCTTGATGTTCTCATCTATGGTTATGGAACCGAATTCGTCAGCCACAATGCATCCCGACATCGGGTTCTTGATATTTGTAATAGCTCCGTGAATATCGGCCTGCAACGTGCTGTACTCAAAGGCACGGTCGCAGTCAGGTCCGAAGGTACAGTTTTCAAGAATAAGGTCGTGTGCATAGCAAAGCGGTTGCTCACCGGTAATGTGGCAGTTGACCAAACGTAGATTCTTCGAATGCCAGCCGAGGTATTCGCCGTTGAGTTCGGAATCGTAGATGGTCACATTTTCCACTTCCCAGAAGGCATCCTTCGTTGTAATCTTTCGTTGTAATCTTTGCATGATGAATCTCTACATTTTTCACGTACTGGAACACATACTTGCTGTTGCTTTCCAGTCCGTCCACATAAATGTTGTTGCTGAACATGAAAGGATAAGTTCCGCCGTGCAGCTTGAGATTCTTGATGCGGATACCATTACAACGCCAGAATACTTCGTCGGCATCGTTCATCGTTACGTTCTCGATATCTATTTCGTCCATTTCACGGAACATCTTCGGTGCGTCGATAATCGTGTCGGTCATCTTCAGGTGATCGGAATACCACAATGCCGAACGCCCTCCGACATCGAAATAGCAACGGTCGATTTTGAAACCGTGTACATGCCAGAAGGGATAGTTACCCTCAAAGCGGCAATCTACAGCTTCGATATTGCTACATTCTTTGATGGCCGATTCACCGGTACGAATAATCACATTTTCCAGACGAAGGTCGTGGGACTCGAACAAGGGACGCTCGCCCCCGAATTCAGCATTTTTAATCAGTTTCATTTGATATATTGTTTTAGTTGTCAGTCATTATTAATTTTAAAAGTCATGTTCACATTGCTGCGTCCGCGAACTGAAGCCAATCAGGATATAGGCAATTCCTTTTTCTTGAAGTCTTCTATTTTAAGTATTCTTTGAAAAATTCCTCCAGTTTATCGAATGGAATAATGTCTGTCCGGTCATATAAATCCGTATGTACGGCATCGGGAATAATCATCAATTCTTTATTATCGCCTTTCAGCTTCTTGAAAGTATCCTCACTAAAATAGCGGGAGTGAGCTTTTTCTCCATGAATGAGCAACACGGCACTGCGGATTTCATCGGCATACGCAAGGATAGGTGCGTTGAGAAATGCAAGATTGGAGGTTTTGTTCCAGCCCAAACCGGAGTTGATGGAACGAGGATGATAACCCCGTTCGGTTTTGTAATAATCATAATAATCCTTCATGAACTGCGGTGCATTACCGGCAGGCTCCGGATTCATCACGGTGCGGGGATAAGTGTCGGTACGGTAGTCTTCCGTGCGCTGGGCGTTAAACTCCTGACGCATTTTGTAGCGTGCATCCGCATTGTCTGCGGCATCGAAGTAACCGTTTGCTGTACAGCGGCTAATGTCGTACATTGTGGAAGCTACCGTTGCCTTGATACGTGTGTCGTTGGCAGCCGCATTGATAGCAAAACCACCCCAACCACAAATGCCAATGATGCCGATTCGTTCGGCATCCACATCCGGACGTGTCGCAAGGTAATCCACCGCCGCCGAGAAGTCTTCGGTGTTGATGTCTGGCGAAGCTACGCTGCGAGGCTGTCCACCGCTTTCACCGGTAAACGAAGGATCGAAAGCAATCGTCAGGAATCCTCGTTCGGCCAATGTCTGGGCATACAGCCCCGACGACTGTTCCTTTACAGCTCCAAATGGACCGCTGACAGCAATAGCAGGCAGCTTACCTCCGAAAATCGTTTTCGGTGCATACAGGTCGGCAGCGAGCGTGATGCCGTAACGATTTACGAAAGTCACTTTGCTATGGTTCACCTTGTCGCTTTTCGGGAACGTCTTGTCCCATTCCTGTGTCAGATTTAACTGTTCCATATTTTTGTGAGTGTTTTGTGCCGGGCTTTCCGTCAGGCTGAAGAGGCAGAGGAAAGCAGCCATTAAAATAGTTGTACGTTTCATAACCGATGTAATTTAAATTTTTATTGTTTCTTGTTTTCTTTTCATAGTGCAAAATTACAGCGGATTACAGGAAAAGCCGGTAGATGGATTACTGATTGTATAACCTCAATTACAGACATTATTTTACATGCATCTCATCCAACGTTCCCGCTTCAAGCAGATCAGGAAAATCAGCCTCTTTTTCTTGCCGCATTGGTGATGATGATGGAGAAACCGATATCGAACAGTAGCAAGAGTCTTGTGCAAAATCTGCCGTCGATAAAGATGTATTGCAGATTATGATACGGTCGACTCCGGCAGTAGGCATGGCACTCGTCGTTTCAACCGGAAGAAGGGAATACAACGAGAACTCCGGAAAGTTGGTCAGTGTAATGCCCGGTAGAACCAATCCGCACAACCCGTTCAGTATGGTGTACCGTTCGGATGGATCTGACAAGGATGGCAGTATGGTTGGTTAGTGATTCCGATTCCATAGGCTATCACTTTTCGTTCCTGTCGATATCTCGGATATGCCTTGCCGGTACACCTCCTACAACCGTGTTGGCCGCTACGTCTTTCGTCACCACAGATCCGGCGGCGATAATGGCGTTGTCACCCACGGTCACACCCCGCAGGATGGTGGAGTTGGAACCTACCCATACATTTTTGCCTAACCGGATAGGCGCCGGATACATCGCCCCGCGGTCTTCGGGAGCCGTACCGTGATTGAGCGTGGCAAAGACCACATTATGCCCGATAAGACAGCCGTCACCCAACGTCACACCGCCATGATCCTGGAAGTGGCAACCGGCATTGATAAAGACACGACGCCCGATGGTAATATTCTTGCCGAAGTCTGTGTAGAACGGAGGAAACATCTTGAATGTTTCGTCCACAGGTTTACCGGTCAGGCGCGACATGAACGCACGCAATTCTTCTTGTGAATGGTACGAGTTGTTTATCTCACAGGTAACGCGCCGGGCTTCATCGCTCATTTCATCCATCAGCCGATAGATTTCCGGTGTATTGAGTGCACCGCCGGCTTCAATATGATTCAAAAAATCATCTAATGTCATAATATTCTTTTTTCCTATACTTGTTTACTCGTTTTGTATGCCTCTTGTGATTTCGGGTTTCCTTTGATTTCTTCCATGTGCCATACACCACAGCGAAACAGTGTACCCTTTACCATCGGTTTTTCCAAACATCCATTCGCTTGTTGCGCTTGAAATAGGTGACAGACCGCCCCGTTATCTGTACGTTTTTCGTAAAGCACATACTTATTACCATTTTTCTTGGGAACCGGATCGGACTGTGTTATGGCAGGTATTCCTATAACAAATAAACTTGCAATCATGATGACTGGTATACGTTTCATTATCACTTGATTTTATTAAGTTTTGAATTCCAGAATCTTGATGCAAAGATAAGTACATGACTGAAAATACAGTGTAGATAAATTACAGATGTTATAACCCTAATTACATGATTTCCGGAAAGAATAGCATAAATCTGTAGCCAAGGTTGATACAATGTCTCAATCTGTTATTCTAGAAAATGATAAGTATAGAATTTGAAATCTTAAATTGATGTTAAACAGGAGGGTATGTGAGAATTATAGCCGTGCAATACCCCGGAATTGAGCGAGTGGCTACACCATCGGCATTAGTTATGTTATTTTTACCAATAGTAAACCGGAGCGTATTTATAACAGATGAGAAATTGAATACTGCAAGAAATTATCATGTTGCCTCTTTGGTTGAAATAGTGTTATGAAATAGAGATTTTAATCCATCGAAAATGGCAGGAAGAGCAATGGTGCCATGCACCTCGTCGGGAAATTTTTTATAAATGACATGCAAATGCTTGTTTTTCATTTCAGGGATGATCTTATTTTTTAAGCTGTCGGCCAATGAAAACTGAATAAGTTTGATTGCAGGACGTTGGCGGGTGGCGAAAGCAACATACAAATGTTTGCTGGAGAAGTCTTTTTGATAAACATTCTTTGCTGCTTGTTGTAGAAAGACTCCTCGGTCCCACCATAAACTTGGGTCTATTGCTATATACGAGTCAAAAGACTCGGGATGATTTGACAGTGTCTGTAGGGTAAATAAACCTGCGTATGAATGTCCGACAAGAAAGTTTGTACCGTTGGCAGGAACTTTATTTTCCACTTCCAGACGTAGTTCCTCTATCAGAAAGCGATGGAACTGTTCAGCTCCACCACCTGCCGGCTTATCATAGGGACAAATGGTACCATCCCGGCGGGCGGCTGAGCAGGTAGGAGTGAAATCTCTGGTCCGGTCTGTGTTTAAAACAGCCACAACGATGCAAGGAGGCAAGTTTGAGGTTTTAGAAGAAGAGAAGAAACGCGTAAAACCAACCACGGAATGAAAGAAGGAATCTCCATCCAATAGATAAAGAACCGGATAAGCCTTTCCTTTTTCACCAGCTTTGGTCTCAGGTACATAAATCCAATATTTTCTTTCTTCATTCAGTATTTCAGAAAACAATGTATGACGCGTTCCGATATAAATGGAATCTTGTTTTTGTGCGGAGAGGGGAAATATCCATCCTATTTGTATGAACAGTATTATATAAAGTATCTTCATTTGTTCGTTTTTTGGGGTTGCAAAGTTCGATGAAAATATGGATATGGACAATCCCTATTTTTAGGTATTTCAGAATATCTCCAATGGAATTTCCTCTATGTCTTATGATTTTGTGGAGGTGGCACCGGATGCATCGGAAGGAATTGATTGAGCCGGATTTTTAAGTAACTTCTTAGGGGAATTCATTAAAATATCCTATCACTTCTAACATTTCCCGATTAATTTTGTATTTTTACAGACATACAAAGATTAACTGTAACAAGATATGATTATTTCTGTCGTCTTCGTATCTATGATGGTGGTTTTCGTAACAGTTTATTATTTTGTTGCAAAGCCGAAAAAGCAGCAAGAAAAGATTTATTCGGCGATGACCACCGATGAACTTATCAGGTTCGTGCAGTCCATGCACTGTGAACTAGTGAAGAGAATTGATGCTGATGCCATTATCATCGGTTTTCAAGGAGGTTATTTTCATTTGTTAAGAGAAAAAACAGGTCAGAATATTCAGTTATATTATAAAGATTTTTACGCATGTAGCTATGAACAGTCTAAAAAAATAGTTTTTGACATTAACAACATTAACTGCCGATACACAGCTTGGACTTGCTATTTGCGTAAAAGTCATGAGGATGGAGAAAGTGAGACACCTTTTACGGCTTGTCTGTCTGCCTGTCTGTTCTTGTCGGGCAGTGAAACTCAGTTAAAACAACATTTGCGGGTATTGCTTGAGTCATCTTTTATGATAGCCCGTAGTTTTAAAGAGTTGGCAGAACAATCTGCTTCAATACAAGACATGTTGGTGAAAAAAGAATTCGAAAATCGCTTGGCTTTGTTGAGACGAAAATTGGAGATTGGACATGGTAAGCTGTTGGAACCTGTCGATGTTTCCCGGCAAGATATGGATCAGATAGAGGATATTCTTTCTCTTTTTGGTACAGTGAAACAGGAAGATATAAAGGGAATGACACTGGTTTGCAATGGGCGGATAGAGAGGCGTACCGAATTATTGTCTATTCTTTCTTTTCGGTTGAAAGATGCTGTGATGGATGAAAAAGGACAGGCGGGAAAAGATGCTCTGATCTGTATTACACTTGCCGAAGGGCAGTTGGTGATTGCGTTGGAGAAAGCTGAAGGCAGTAATGAACGATCTCTTTATTATAAGTTGTCGGCTATGCGGACGGACAGGGTAGATGCTTTTTTCGATGAAACCCAAAAAGGCAGAGTATTCAGTAGTATGATTGAGGTAAGATTGACAACGGATCATGATGATTATTGGGAGTTGAAATATATGTTGGACGATGCTAAAGAAAAAGCGGCAAACAAACAGTTTGACGAACTGACGGAGGAACAACAGGCGTTGCTGGCTTATACCGAGCCTACCTTGCAGACTACTATTTATTGGGGGAAGAAATTTTTCAGGCAGCAATGTTATCTTCAGGCGTTGGGGTGTTATCTTTCTATTTTTCGGTATTATCAAGTCCACTGGACAGAATTGCCGGAGCGTGGCAAGGAAGAATATTATGTGATTTGTTATCATATCGGTTTTGTTTATCTCACATTAGGGCATTTTGAAAAGGCTTATTATTATTTGACTAATGCTAAAAGAAATTCATCCATTCATGCGATTCGTGATTTTACCAACTGTCTCGTCGAAATGAAGGATACAGGAGCTCTTGAGTATATTTATTCTATGGTGAGTTTGGTTGGCAGTCAGATAAAGATGTATGGTGATGAAAAGAATACCTTGTTTCCACTTTATCATTTTCTTCGGCGCAGGGCAGCACAAGTATTAGTAAACTTGAAATATTATTCGCAAGCTAGGGAACTGCTCTATCAAATGCTGGGAGAGGAGGAGAATCGTGAGTTTGCGGAACGGGAATTGCAGTATCTTGAGAGTATGGGTGCAGGTGATGATGCGAAGCGGAACGAGTGAGAAGAATGTGAGGAGGTTGAATGAAAGTTTCATGGAATTTCATAATGGGATGTTGCTAGGAGTAAAGCAGAAATGTGGAAAATGTTCTGTAACATGGACTGCTCTTCATTGAACTCTGTGAATAAAGTGTAATCCCTATACCGTCCTTCTGAGCTTTTGATTTGATGGTATCTTGCCAAGTATCCTTGGATGAGTAAAGGTCGTTGATGTTTATTTTTCTCATCTCTGAAAGAAAAGGTATAGGAGTAGAGCTGGCCGTTGGAAAAAGTGTAATAAATCAGATTTATTCGTTTGGAAAAATGTAACTTCCTCCGTTTGTCCACTATGGAAAATGTTTGTATGCTCTAACAGGAACAATTATATTCAGGCAAGAACTATTATATCTTATCGGGTATAATTCTGTTTGTTATACCAATATTATACCTGAAATGGTATAAATCAATAGATTTGACTGAACTCCATAATGTCGAGCATTTAATATAGTATTCCGTCAATGGCAGAATGCCAACTTTGATGAAAATGACCATAGTACCAATGGCTTATCGGATGGTTGTCGGTTTTGAGATGGTGCAGAAGCATATCCATCGTTTCCCGTCCAAATTGTATATCCTCAATCAATGAAGGATCGTTTATAGTCCATTGGCTAAGGTTGTTTTTGGAGAATAGTTCACAATGTGAAGGTGCGGTATGTGTGTGACAACTGTATCAATCAGGAAGCTAGCAGGGATGGCATTCATCTTATTTGGATCATAAACAGGAACTTCGTTCTGCCAATATAAATTGCGAGAAATATCATTTTCTTGCGACTCATTTGAATGAACACGGTATTTGTTTCTATTCCATTCATTTATGCGATAGATACGGTCAATAGAGATAGCTCCACCTACACAAAGGATGGTATGATTACAAACTTGTAGAATGGAATAATCGGGAACAGCAACGAAGCGTTTGAAGTTGAGCATTGCGCCATCGAAATAAGCAGGATTATCATGATTGCCTCGCACAAACACAATCCAATTGTTGTCTTGGTTCATTCGCTTGGCGTTTCGTCTAACTATCTGCTCATAGTACTCTTTCTTTTCGAAGCCGAAGCCACAATCCCCGGCTACAATTAGCAAAGTGTCTGTAAGCTGATATTGGATACAGAGTTTGAACACCAACTGATTAAAGTTTCCATGAATATCACCAGAAACAATAATTGTCTTGGCTTCGGGAAAAGATAGTGAGAATATGCCGTTGTGATTCATCTTTTTTTAATAGACTAATTCCATTGTTTTTTTAATTGTACAATTCGATAGTTAATGTTGCTTCTTTTTATAGTTCGTCAATCAATCGCCTAACTTCGTCCATTGAAATTTCTCCTTCTATATGTTTACGAACTATGTTGTGCATATTCTTATCATCTTTTTGATTTTCACGCCATAAGTTGGGGATTCATATAGCTACAAAAGTACAATAATAATCCAGATATTGAATATAATTCACTACATTTGCATTATAAAATCGTACCAAACAGTGAAGCTAAATAGAATAAAGGCGGTTCTTTTGGAAAAAGGTATCTCTCAGACGTGGTTGGCGAAACAGCTTGATAAGAGTTTCAGCATGGTAAATGCCTATGCTTGTAATCGGATTCAGCCTAATTTGGATATTCTACAACAGATTGCAGAGATATTGCAGGTAGATTTGAAGGACTTAATAATTGATAAAAAAGATAGGTAATAATATACAAGCCTTTCTGATGCTATTATTGAGTTTAATTGATTAGAATATAAAAATAAGCAATAAGATGGCAAACTTAAATATTGAACAGAAAAAGGTGAAAAGCCTTTTTCAAGAATCGAAATACAACTTCCTTATACCTGATTACCAACGCCCATATGCGTGGGGTGAGATGGAGTGTAAAACTTTATGGGACGATTTGTTTTCGTTCTCTTTCCCAAATGATGACTGTGACCAATTTGTTGACGATGAAGAGTATTTTCTTGGTCCCATAGTAACATTTAAGAATAGAAACCAAATGGAGGTAATTGATGGGCAGCAACGTTTAACGACACTTATGCTTTTGTTAAGGGCTTTTTATAATAAACTAGGTAGTATGAAAGACTCTCGCTCAAAACGGATGAAGGAGGATATTGAAAAATGTATTTGGAGAGCTAATGAATTTGGGGAGTTTGAAACATCTGCTCTGAAAATCAATTCACAAGTTGCTACAGATGAAGATAAAGAAGAGTTTATTGCAATATTGAAAGATGGACAAGGAATTGGCAAAAAAAGTCGTTACGCAAAGAATTTCAATTTTTTCGTTGAAAAGATAGATGCTTTTCTAAGTAATTATCCATCTTATTTTGCATATTTCCCGGCTCGTGTGTTGAATAACTGTGTCCTTTTACCAATAGAGGCAGAATCACAAAATACGGCGTTAAGAATTTTCTCAACCTTGAATGATAGAGGGAAACCTCTCTCTGATGCAGATATTTTTAAGGCGCAACTTTATAAATATTATTCATCATTTGGCAAAAAAGATGAATTTATAGAAACGTGGAAAAATCTAGATAAGATTACTAGCGAAGTGTTTCATCCAATTTATGGTACACCATTAGATGAATTGTTTACAAGATATATGTATTATGAACGAGCACTTGCAGAGATAAAATCATCAACAACAGAAGCTTTGCGCAAGTTTTATGAAGGAGATGGCAGTTATCCTCTTTTGCATCAGCCAAAGACATTGAGTAATCTTGTAAGCCTTGCCAAATTTTGGCAAGATGTTAACAATCAAGAAACAGAACGTTTCTCAGATAAAGTTCTAAAGCGTTTGTTCGTACTTAGTTATGCTCCTAATGGAATGTGGACGTATATCACTTCTGTGTATTTTATGTACCATCGTGATGAAAATGATGAAATAGAAGAAAATGCTTTTTGTCGTTTCTTGGACTGTATAACAGCTTTCATATGGGCGTATGCTATAACTAATCCAGGTGTTAATTCTTTGCGTACCCCTGTGTATGCGGAAATGGTTAAAATAATCAAAGGCGAAGAAGTAACATTCTCAGATTTCAAATTTTCAGAAGAACGTTATCGTGCGCAAATAACAAATTATGTATTCAATAATAGTCGTGCGATTACAAAATCAATGATTACTTGGTGGGCTTTTCAACATGATAATCAATCATTATTGTCATTGGAAACTAGATTCGATATAGAACATATATATGCACGAAACAGACGGGATAAAGAAAAAAGCTTATCAAATCCTCAGAATGTAGAAATACTTGGGAATAAAGTTCTTCTTGAGAAAAGATTGAATATCAGAGCTTCCGACTATCGCTTTGTAGATAAAGTAAAATATTATAAAGGTTTTACCACTGCTAATGGTCAGGAAAAGAATGGCTCTCAAATTGTAGAATTGGCAGAGATAAGTAATTCATATAGTGATTTTACTGAAACTGATATTATTAATCGTAATTCTAAAATTATTGATTCGTTTGTGAATTTCCTTAGAGTGAATCAATTATTGAAAGAGTAAAGTTATAGCTTTGAATATCAATTTGTTTTTTGACATAAGCTTCCGATAATTTACAATATCAAGAACATGACTCCTGAAGAAAAAGCAAGAATAAAGATAGACCAGTGGTTTGCCGATGCTGGTTGGAAAGTAGTCAACAGGGAGGATTATGAACCTACTTGTACGGCTGTAGCCATAAGAGAAGGTTTATTGAAAGGAAATCTTGAGGCAGATTATTTCCTTTTCATTAATGGAAAAGCAGTAGGGGTACTT
>OLAM01000279.1_pt1 | contig 11706 bp, 10 predicted proteins | sample 1607581 | NCBI WGS metagenome assembly OLAM01 (sample SAMN02674606, study PRJEB24791) | human gut metagenome, SKBSTL068 | isolation source: stool | host: Homo sapiens | place: USA | reverse complement strand
CTGAACACCCCGTGGAACATCTGCATCATCTATCTGGGCTTCGGTGCCGGTCTGGCCGTCTTCATGTTCACCGGCTTCATGAAGAGCGTCCCCATGGAGATCGAGGAGGCCGCCATGATCGACGGCTGCAACCCCATCCAGATCTTCTTCAAGGTCGTCTTCCCCATCCTCAAGCCCACCATGATCTCCACCGCCATCCTCGAGACCATGTGGGTGTGGAACGACTACCTGCTGCCCACGCTGGTGCTGGACATCAAGAAGTACCGCACCATCCCCATGGCCATCCAGTACTTCCGCGGCGGCTATGGCCGCGTGGAGCTGGCTCCCATGATGGCCTGCATCATCATCGCCATCATCCCCATCATCATCCTTTACATGACCTGCCAGAAGTACATCATCGAGGGTGTCGTGGCAGGTGCAGTCAAGGGCTAAGACAAGGAGGTTTCATCCATGCGTGCGAGCGGCATTCTGATGCCCGTCTTCAGCCTGCCGGGGCCTTACGGCATCGGCACGCTGGGAGACGAAGCCTTCGCCTTTGTCGATTTCCTTTCGGCTGCAAAGCAGACCTACTGGCAGATCTTACCCATCGGCCCCACAGGCTACGGGGACAGCCCCTACCAGAGCTTCTCTGCCTTTGCAGGCAACCCCTACTTCATTGATTACCGGCTGCTGGCAGCAGATGGTCTGCTGACGGAGGACGAGCTTCCCTCCCCTCAGCCCGCAGAGCGCATCGATTATGGCGCGCTCTACCAGCAGCGGCCCGTCGTCCTTCGCAAGGCGGCGGAGCGTCTGCTGGCGGCCCCCACTCCGGCCTACAAGGCCTTCTGCGAGGCCCAGAGCGACTGGCTTGAGGACTATGCCCTCTTCATGGCCGTCAAGGCCGAGCAGCAGCAGGCCGGACTTTCCGACTGGCCCGATGACCTGCGCACCCGGGAGCCTGCGGCTCTCGCCGCCGCCAAGGCGCGGCTGGCCGCTGAGGTGGACTACCACAAGGCCGTGCAGTTCTTCTTCTACACCCAGTGGAATGCCCTCAAGGCCTACGCCAACGGCCACGGCATCCAGCTGGTGGGCGACATCCCCATCTACGTCAGCCCGGACTCCAGCGACCTTTGGACGCGTCCGGAATTGTTCCAGACCGATGGAGCCGTCCATCTGACCAATGTGGCCGGGTGCCCGCCCGACGCCTTTGCCGCCGACGGCCAGCTCTGGGGCAACCCGCTCTACGACTGGCCCCGCCATGAGGCCGAGGACTTCCGCTGGTGGAAACGGCGTATCAAGCACGCCACCTCCATCTACGATGTCGTCCGCATCGACCATTTCCGGGGCTTCGAGAGCTATTATTCCATCCCCGCCGGGAACAAGACCGCTGCGGGCGGCCACTGGGAAAAGGGGCCTGACCGGGCCTTCATCGACGCTATGCACAAGGCGCTGGGCGAGGGCGGCATCATCGCCGAGGACCTCGGCTACCTTACCCCCGAGGTCAAGACCATGCTGGCCGCCAGCGGCTACCCGGGCATGAAGATCATGCAGTTCGCCTTCGACAGCCGCGAGCCGGGCAACTATCTGCCCTACACCTACCCCCGCAACAGCGTGGTCTACACCGGCACCCACGACAACGTGACCACCGAGGGCTGGCGTCAGAGCGCCAGCCCCGAGGACGTGGCCTACGCCTGCCGTTACCTGCGCTGTACGCCGGAAGACCTCACCGAAGCCATGATCTGCGCCTGCCTCTCCTGCGTGTCGGATATGGCCATCATCCCGCTGGCCGACTGGCTCCATCTGGACGCCGAGGCCCGCATCAACACCCCCAGTACGCAGGGTGCGAACTGGCAGTGGCGGCTCACCCAGCCGCTCACCCCAGCCCTCAGTGCCCACATCGCCGCGCTGACCGCGCTGTACCACCGCGTACCGGGCGAGGAACTCTGAGCTTTCCCCATTCTCCGCTTCATCCTGATAGCAGCAGCGCCCCGCCTGCCTCTCCCTTACCGGAACGCAGATGGGGCGCTGCTGTTTTCTGTATTTTCAGCGAAATTTTAACACAACATTTTTTCGGAGCCTTTACCGGGGCATCTTCTTTATATTTTAGCGTTTTTCCGTCCGTTTCGCTTGATTTTTGTGCTTTGGTGTCCCAAATCCCGTTCCGATTCTGTTTCTGCGCTCTCTTGTTGTTTTTCGGCAGTTATGCTATAATCCAGATAGTTTAGTCTCCGTCTCCGGCGGAGCGTATGTGTGAAAGGAGCATTCCCCCTATGGAACTTACATATCAGAGTCCGATGATGCCGGCTGCTTATGCCGTCATCTCTGCCGACGAGATGACCTACATCGACGGCGGTGCCCTTCAGATCGGTTCTTACCTCATCGAATTTCACCCCGAGAACCTTCTCACTGCCGCTGTGAACTTCACGGTCAACTTCGCCCAGCTGATGGGCAAGGCTGCCCTTACGGCGGCCGTGGGCGGCCTGCTTCTGATGCACGAGGACGGCCTGACCCTGTCCCAGTCCGTCTCCTATTACTGGGACGGCCAGAGCAAGGCCGGTAAGGTCGGCACCGTGGTCGTCGGCGGTCTCGCAGGCTGGTACGGCGTCCTCAAGGGCATCCAGATCTATAACACGGCAAAGTCCCTCTACATCGAGCTGAAGAACGCTTACGAGCAGACCAAGGCCAACCGCGCAGCGGCACAGGCCGGCGTTCTGGCGGCTGCATAAGCGCTTCTGCCTGACCCGATGGAGCGATAGAAAGGAGTCGTTGTATGAAACGTATCCAGATGCCTTCTTCCTATGCTGTTGTGACGGAAGAAGAAAAGGAGCTTCTGGGCGGCGGCGGAGCCTTCCGCGACGCTTGGGACTCATTTACGGACCACCTCCGCCTCAATGATTTCTTCTTTAGAGGCGGGCTGCTGTCCCTTTCCATTTCGTTCATCCCGATGCTGCTGTTCAATGTGGTCAAAGCCGGATTCCATGTGGCAGAAAACGTCCACACCTTCCTGTTCGGCGGCCCCAGCAAGGCAGCGACGGACATCGAGAACTACAGAAATGATATGCACGCTCTGCACGAGGACATGAAAGCCCAGCGCCTGTGAGCTTTCCCCAAACGAAACGATGCCCTGCGGCGGTGGGTCTCCACCATGCCGCAGGGCATTTTCTTTGTGTTCACAGAACCTGCATCGCCCCCTGCTCCCGCAGACAGAGCAGATAGCAGCAGCCCGGGCCGAATATGGATTCCATTGCGGCACAGTAGCGCCCCACCAGTGCATCCGGCACAAAGGCCTGTATCGTCCCGGCAAAGCCGCCGCCCTGCATCCGCCATGCGCCTCCGCTCCCTGCGAGGATGCTCTGGCTGAGGGCCAGCGCCGCCGACAGGCCCTGATATTGGGGCGAGGCGGCGCAGTAGACGTTCTGACAGAGTTCAAAGGAGGAGTGGCCGCTCGCCTCCACCAGCCGGACAAAGGCGGCGAAGTCCCCCGCCGTGAGCGCTTCTCTCTGGGCGAGAGTGCGGGCGTTCTCCTCAAAATAGTGGATGGCCCGCAGCACGGCGCGGTCGCCGCAACACGCCCGCAGCCGGGGCAGCTCCTGCCAGAAGCGGGCCTCGCTGACCTCGCCCAGCACCTTTCCGCCCAGACAGGCCGCCACTGCCTCCATCTCCTTTCGGATGGCCGCGAACTCGCCGGTCAGCTCGCTGTGGCTGGCCCGGGTGTCGGTGACGCAGAGGGTCATCCCCTCCGGCAGGACACCGTCGGCGTGGATCTTTTCGATTTTTGGCGCAGCCGGGTCGGCAAAATCGGCAAAAAGCACACCGCCCACGGCGCTGGTCAGCTGGTCCAGCAGGCCGCTGGGCTTTCCGAAATAGGCATTCTCCGCAAACTGGCAGATCCGGGCCAGCGCCGGGGCATCAAGGCCGCAGCCATACTCCGTGTTGAGGATGACCGCCATCCCCATCTCAAAGGCCGCCGAGCTGGAAAGCCCCGAGCCGCGGAGCACATCGCTGGCTGTGTAGGCATCGAAGCCGCCGATGCCGAATTCCTTGGTGCGGAAGCCATCGGCAATGCCCCGGATGAGGCTGGCCGAATGGGTGCTCTCGCCCTGCTGCGGCTCGGCCTCGGTCAGGTCGATGACGTCCAGTTTGTTGAAGCCCCGGGACTTGACCCGGATGAAGCCGTCCTCGTTCCGGGACGCCACCGCCACGAGGTCAAGGGTGACAGCGCCCGCAAGGCCGTAGCCGTGCTGGTGGTCGGTGTGGTTGCCGCCCAGCTCGGTGCGCCCGGGGGCAGAATAGACCTGCACCTGCCGCCCCGGCCCATAGTAAAGTTCGAACTGGTCGAGTGCCGCGCAGTAGCGGCTGCGCTGACGGTCAAGCACGCTCTTGCTGCCGCCGTAGAGCGCGGCCAGCGCGGCGTCCCGCCTTCCCGCTGCGATCTCGTCTCTGAGCTGTCTGCTGGTTGCCATCCAGAACCCCTCCCCCTGCGCTCTCTGAGATGTTCGGTTTGTTACCGCTATTGTAATGCATCCGGTGTCATTTTGCAATTTCAACCCGCAAAAAAAGTAATTTTTGGTGTCCAGCCCAAAGAATAAGATGTACTTTTGTTGAACTTGCAGGGGCAAATGTGGTATACTTTGGCTATAGAGCCAACAGGCAGGAGGGAACCGCAATGGCAGACGTCTATAAACAGTCCTTCAAACAGAATTACACCAACAACATCGAGCTGTCCATCTTCAACTGCGGTCTGGAGCGCTGCGCTCCGGGGCAGACATGGGGACCCGGCATCCGGGACCACTACCTCATCCATCTGGTCGTCTCCGGCAAGGGGGTATTCGAGGTCGGCGGGCGCACCTACGAGGTGACGCCGGGCGATCTGTTCTTCGCCCGCCCCAGCCAGCTCATCCGCTATACGGCCGACGAGACCCAGCCCTGGGAGTACAGCTGGGTCGGCTTCAACGGAGCCTGCGCCCATAAGCTGGCCGCGCAGCTGCCCTTTACGGACACTGCCCCCGTCCACCATACGCAGGACCTTGAGGGGATGCGGGCTGCCCTGAGCAGCATCTACTCCTCTCGCGGATTGCAGCCGCAGGATGAGGCCGCAATGGTGGGCTACCTCTACCTGTTCATCTCCGCCCTGATGCGGGAGACCAGCGAGAGCCGCCCCCACAGCACCTCTTCCTCCAGCCAGTACGTCTTGAACGCCATCAAGTACATCCAGTTCAACTACTCCCACGACATCTCCATCGATGACGTCGCCAAGAGCGTCGGCGTCTCCCGCAGCCACCTCTACCGGGTGTTTATGCTCAACGTGGGCAAAAGCCCCATTGATTACCTGACCGAATACCGGGTCAACGAGGCCTGCAAGCTGCTGCGGGGCGGCACCCTGTCCATCGCCGAGGTGGCGGCGTCCGTGGGCTTCCTCGACCAGTTCTATTTTTCGCGGGTGTTCAAGCGCGCCAAGGGTGTGCCGCCCAGCAAGTATATGACCTCGCAGGCTGACGCAGACGTCCAGCCCGCCCCTGACGAGACATAAGGAGAAATTCATCCATGCCCTTACAAAAAAATCAGCTTCTCACCCTGCGCATCGAGCGCCTTTCCAACGACGGCAGCGGCGTGGCCCACTCGTCGGAGGGCGAGGCCGTCTTTGTCCCGGGCACTGCTCCCGGCGACGAGGCGCAGGTGCGCATCGTCAAGGACTGCGGCCGGTACGCCTTCGGCATTCTGGACAAGCTGCTCACCCCCTCGCCGGATCGCATCCCGGTGGACTGCGCGGTAGCCGGCCCCTGCGGCGGCTGCAGCCTGCGGCATCTGGATTATGCTGCCGAACTGCGTGCCAAGCAGGAGAGCGTCGCCGACGCCTTCCGCCGCATCGGCGGGCTGGATGTGCCTGTGCTGGACGCCCTCCCCTCCCCTGAGGTAGACCGCTACCGCAACAAAGTCCAGTTCCCGGTGGGCCGCGATAAAGACGGCGCACCCTGCATCGGTTTTTACGCCGGGCGCACCCACCGCATCGTCCCCTGCCCCGACTGCAAGCTGCAGCCCGGCGTCCTGAACGACATCGGCAACACCCTCTGCGCCTTCTTCGCTGCCCACGGCATCCAGCCCTATGACGAAGAGCGCGGCAAGGGCCTCGTGCGGCACATCTTCCTGCGCCGGGGCGCACACAGCGGCCAGATCATGGTCTGCCTCGTCTGCACCCGCCCGAAGCTCCCCCACAGCGATGAGTTGGTAGCTCTGCTCCGGGAAAAGTTCCGCGATATTGCCACCATCCTCATCAATGTCAACGCCAAAAAGACCAATGTCATCCTCGGCGAGGAGAGCGTGACCCTCTATGGCCCGGGCTGCATCGAGGACACCCTCTGCGGCGTGCCCGTCCGCCTCGGCCCCCTCTCCTTCTATCAGGTCAACACGCTGGCTGCCGAGCGCCTCTACGGCGTCGCTGCCGAATACGCCCAGCTTGAGCCGGACGATGTCCTGCTCGACCTCTACTGCGGCATGGGCACCATCGGCCTCTCGATGGCCGGCCACTGCCGTGAGCTGATCGGCGTGGAGATCATTCCCGAGGCCATCGACAGTGCCAAGGCCAATGCTGCCCGGATGGGCGATGCCGTCGCCGCCAAGAGCCGCTTCTTCTGTGCTGATGCCGGCGAGGCCGCTGCCCGCCTCGCCGCCGAGGGCCTGCGGCCTGACGTCATTATGCTCGACCCGCCCCGCAAGGGCTGCGATGAGACGACCCTTTCCGCCGTCGTCCGGATGTCCCCCCGCCGGGTGGTCTACATCAGCTGCAATCCCTCCACCGCCGCCCGCGATGCCGCGTGGCTCGGACAGCATGGGTATCGCGCCGAGAAGGTGCAGCCCGTGGATCTGTTTCCGCGTACGAAGCATGTGGAGACGGTATGTTTATTGTCCAAACTTAATGCAAAGCAACATATCGAGGTAGACATCCACATGGACGAACTTGATCTCACCGATGCAGAGAAGAAAGCCACCTATTCGGAAATCAAGGAATATGTGCTGGAGCATACCGGACTCAAGGTCAGCAGCTTGTATATCGCTCAGGTGAAGCAGAAATGCGGTATCATCGAGCGAGAAAATTACAACAAACCGAAGTCCGATGATGCAAAACAGCCCCAATGCCCGCCCGATAAGGAAAAAGCAATCAAGGAGGCGCTCAAGCACTTCGGCATGATCTAAGGAGGGCAAAATGAAGCGTTTACTTTCTTGTGAGTTCAATATGGATACTGCCTGTGTGGAGCTGAAATTTGCAAATGGCAGCATGATTGCCATTGATACGATTGCGGTAGAGAATGAGGTTGCCGATAATATATATCAGCGGTCAGAGCTGGACTGGCTGATTTACAACGATCCGGCAGCCTATGCAGATTTAGTTCTCAACGGCGACCCGGAAACATACCTGAAAACTGTTACAGAATATAAACCTTTGGACTGATTACCAGAGATAAAGCAAGCCGCCTGTGCGGGCATATCAAATGCTCATACAGGCGGCTTTTCCTTTTTGTACTGTGACTTTATCAGTTCTCCGAAATGGACCGCTTAAACAATATCCATGTACTTATGAAGTAGCATATCAGCAGTAAGAAAAGAATACCAATGATAATCCCTACTTGTACCATCAAGGCTCCGCAGCCAATATAAGCTGAGATTTCAGCAGAAACACTTTGAAGAAAATAGCCAATCACAATAATTGCTACAACGATTGCCGCTGTGATCGGCATCCCAAACCAAACACCAAGCTGTTTTAGAACCAAAGTATGCAGGTCCTTCTCTTCCACTCCCATTTTTCGCAGAACCGAAAATCTGTAGTTGTTTTTTTCTGCATCCAGGAGCTGCTGAAGAGCCAGCACGGTAAGACACATCACCATCAGAACAATTGCACCATAGATCAAGGACGCTTTTAGGATAAAGTTAAGGGCGATTATACGGTTCACTTCCGTAGTATGGACAGTTGTACTGTATCCTGCCAGATTGTCTTTATCAGGATCTTCTGGATAAGAACGCCCAAGAAGCTGTTCCAGCATTTCTGCCGTTTTGAAGGGAAGCGGATATTGGGTCATCACAAATCGGTTGCGCTGTACCGGAAGCAAGACTTGCGCTATTTCGTCAGGTATGATATACACCACATCTGTATAAAGATTATAGATGGATTCCCCCACAGGCTCCTGAAACACGGCGTTCTCACTGAGTTTCAGGGTGCCTGCGTCAGTTTCCAATAAGGTATGCTCAGCAATGTAGTTTTCAATATCCTTGTCCTCTGCTGCACGATGCCAGTGGGTAGCAAATTCATCCGTTTGTAAGATAATAGGTTCATATCCCAACATTTTCCGAACAGCGTTATAATCCTTCAGTGCGATCGCCAAGGGAGGAAAATTGTACTTTACTCGCTGGTGAAAGTCGCTTTGCTTGGGAAGATATTCCGAAAAAGTCAAATCGTCCTTTATCGCTATTTTGTTTTGTTCTATGAACGCAGTAATTTCCCCATAGTCTGTATCCGGAAGATTTTCCACTTCATAAACATCGTTGTAGCGGCTTGAAATTTGAATATCATAGACAGCCCGACTGTCCAAATAGCCCAGACTCCATCCCGTTAAAACCGGCGCAATGACAAACAAGCAGATAGAAAAAGTCAGGGTCACACAAATGATCGTCATCGTTTTCGTATTGGTAGCCAGCTTAGAGGAAAGCTGTCCAAACAGAAATAAACTCGTATTGTGATATTTGCGGGACACTTTAGACTCCTTCCAGTATAGGAGCGCCGCATTCGATAAATACATGACTGCGGAAATGATAAACAAAATATCCGCAACCCCAAACAGCAAATATTGATTCAGAGTTGGAGCGTCAAATCCAAGGAAGTAGGCTTTTTCCAGTTCTGCGATGGAAAAAATCGGGATAGCGGTCAATACAGCACCAGCCAGAAGTCCGCAAAGATATCGGGAAAACCCTATTTTTCTGTGTAAAACAGCACCTGCGATTGCCCAAAGCAGCGTCAGTGCAGGGAAAAGGACATTCCCCCAATACATGAGCTTTACAGGAAGCGGATGTCTGGAATCGAAGTAAAAATGATATTTTACAGCACCTACCTCCAGCATCCACAGCAGCAGAATGCCATAGAAAATACAGATCATCGGCATCCATCTGCTTTTATGAAGCGGTTTTTCATTCTGACGGTTTGCCGTCATAAGCTCAATAATCCTGCTTTTGTTGAGAATTCTGACATTCCCGACTCCAACCAGAATCTGGCAAACAACAAAGAAGCCCACGGTCAACAGCACAGTATCCGGAAAAAACGACCAAGAAAAAGCGTAGGGTTCCCCAAAAGAAGCAAGCAGCATAGCCGTAATGACCTGAGAAACGACCATCCCCAGAAGGATTCCCACCGACACAGAGAATATGAGCAGGAAAAAAGTCTCTCCAAAAAAGAGCAGGCCTATGGTTTTTTGCTCCATTCCCAAGGTTGCCTCAACGGCAAACTCCTTTTGCTTTTTTCTCAGCATGAAACGATTGACATAGTGGATCAGAAACAACAAAAGCAAACTAATCCCGCAAATTGCCAGTTTCATACCTCCAGCCAGCAGGGAAATATTATATTCCGCACCAATGGTCGGATGATAATGGGTGCTGCTGATAGACAAAAACGCATAGAACAGGGTGACACAGAGTGTCATGGTCACAATATAAATCAAATAGTCCTTCACAGACCGCTTTGCATTTTTGAAAATAAGTTTAGCGTACATCGCTCATGCCCCCTCCCATCATGGTAAGGACATCCAGGATTTTTTCAAAGAAAGTCCTGCGGGAATCATCACCCTTACGGATTTCCGTAAAGATTGCTCCGTCCCTCATAAAGAGAATACGATTGGCATAGCTTGCCGAGAAAGCATCGTGTGTCACCATCAGAATCGTGGCTCCGAGATCTTCATTGATACTCTGGATCGTCGAGAGCAGCATCTGGGACGAGTGACTGTCTAACGCACCGGTGGGTTCATCCGCCAAAATCAGCTTAGGCTGATTGATAATGGCTCTGGCACAGGCGCACCGCTGCTTCTGGCCGCCGGACACCTGATAGGGGTATTTGTCCAGAATATCCGTGATATTCAGCTTTCCGGCCATTTCCCGCACCCGCCCATCAATCTCGCCTGCTGGAACCTTGTTGATGGTCAGCGCCAGGGCTATGTTTTCCGAAATGGTCAGCGTGTCCAGCAGGTTAAAATCCTGAAATACAAATCCAAGATTCTCCCGACGAAACCGGGCAATCTGTTTTTCGTTGATTTCCGTCACATCGGTTCCGTCCAGATAGATATGTCCTGCACTGACGGTATCAATGGTGGAAATACAGTTGAGCAGGGTAGTCTTGCCGGAGCCAGATGCTCCCATGATTCCTACAAATTCTCCCTCTTGAACGGAAAAGCTGATGTCCTGAATTGCTTTTGTAACATTTCCGCCATTTCCGTAATATTTTTGGATATGATCCAGTTTCAAAATTTCTTTCATTGTTATCACCTCTGATCTCTATTGTAAAATAAGAGTGGCTTCGTTTGTATCAAGTTTTCTTACAAAGTTCTAACAAAAATGTAAGAAGTGCAGAACGCTTTTCAGTTCTGCACTTCATGAATCAGACAGTTAATGTGAAAAGAAAGGGAAATGGCTGTGCCATGTTCCGACGACTCCGCCGTAATGCCAATGCCCAGCTTTTCACAGAGCCGTTTGCACAGATACAGACCAATGCCCGTGGACTGCTGAATCAGACGACCATTCTGACCGGTAAATCCCTTTTCAAAGATACGGGGCAGATCGGACGCAGCAATCCCGATTCCATTGTCCTCCACGACAAGGACAACCTGATCCTGCCATTTATGAGTAGAAATGCGGAGAACCGGCTGCTTCGTACGATACTTGACCGCATTGACAATCAGTTGATTTAGGATAAAACGCACCCACTTTTCATCTGAATAAACCGTATCCTGCATTTCCTCCACTTCCAGGCGCATACCACTTTGGAGCAGCAGATATTTGTTATCTGCAATCGCCTGATGCACCACTTGGGACAGTGCCATTTCCCGGACAGAATAATCTTTCTCTGTATGCTCACTGCGGGCATAATAAAGAGCCTGTTCCGTAAAGCGGTTGGTCTTTTCCAGTTCCAGCAGAAGTTCTTTTGTCCAGTCCGTCCGATGGTTTTCACATAGGAGTTTCATGGCAGTAATGGGCGTTTTGATTTCGTGAATCCATTGTTCAATGTATTCCTTGTACTCCAGGCGTTCCCGCTCGACCTCCCCAATCTGCTCCAACATGGATTTTCCAGCCATTTTCAAAATCTGATAGTAAACCTGATCCTCGGCCTGTTCCGGCAGTTCCATCACTTCAGAAATAAGGTATCTCTCGGAGAGCTGCTTCGCCATATCCAGAAGTTTTTTCATCTGCCGCTTTCGTTTCCAGTAAGTGAGGACAAGTCCCATCAGCAAAATCAATGCCCATACGATCAGGATCAATACTACTGCGGAAGCCAAATTGCCGCACACCAGCAAAAATACAGTGAGCGCAGCCATGCAAACAAGGTTCGTCAGCAGAAATGGAAGCCTGTTTTTCCAATACCGTTTGCTGTTCATATCGTGTACCCCTGGCGATGCTTTGTCTTGATAAAATCCGTCAGGCCAATGCCCGCCAGTTTTTCCCGGATGCGGTTGATATTGACGCTCAAAGCATTGTCAT
>OLAM01000266.1_pt1 | contig 12154 bp, 8 predicted proteins | sample 1607581 | NCBI WGS metagenome assembly OLAM01 (sample SAMN02674606, study PRJEB24791) | human gut metagenome, SKBSTL068 | isolation source: stool | host: Homo sapiens | place: USA | reverse complement strand
GCAGAACACGGGGGTGATGAGGCCGTCCTTGACGCCCTTGCGCATTCCCTCGACGATCTCCTCTGTGGTGAACGCCTCACCGCCGAAGAACTTCTCCATCAGCTCGTCGTCGGTCTCGGCGATGGCCTCACTCATGGCCTCGATGAGGCCCTGGAAGCGGTGGCCGATGTCGGGCAGCTCCACCTGCACCTGCTTGCCGCCCTCATACTTGAACGCCTTCTGGCTGAACAGGTTGATGTACACGGGGGTGCCGTCATCCAGCTTGGCCGGGACGACGCAGGGACAGACAGTGGTGCCGAACTTGATCTTCATGTCTTCCAGAATTTTGAAGTAGTTCGCATTCTCCAGATCACACTTGGAGACGAAGACCATCGTAGCCTTGCCGTTCTTGCGGGCCAGCTGGAAGGCCTTCTCCGCGCCGACAGTCACGCCGCTGCGGCCCGATACGCACACCAGCACGCTCTCGGCTGCACGGATGCCCTCGTACTCGCCTGCCTCAAAGTCGAACAGGCCCGGAGCATCGATGAGGTTGTACTTGATGCCCTCATACTCCACCGGCACTACCGATGCCGACAGACTGGCCTTCCGCTTTGCTTCCTCGGGGTCAAAGTCCGAAATCGTGGTGCCGTCCTCGACCCGGCCCATACGCTCGGCAGCGCCCGAAAAATAGACCAATGCCTCGGTCAGCGTCGTTTTGCCGCTGCCGGCATGGCCCGCGATCAAGATATTGCGGATGTTGTTGCTTGCGTATTTCATATCGGTTTTTCCCTCATTTCCGCCGCACGGAGCATTCTCTCCGCTTTTGTGGCATATTTTACAAAGATAATACCACACTTCAAACGATTTTTAAATATTTCGTTTGAAATTTCCGGCTTTCGCCCTGCCAAACTTCCCGGCCTCGTTTTGTGCATTTTGCCTTGAGGAGGAGGGTTTTATTGTAAAAGTCCCTGCGGCACGCTATAATAGGGGCGTCGAGACCAACTTTCATGCAAACGAAGGAGCACTGCACGATGAAACGCACGGATTATATCAACTGGGACGAATACTTCATGGGCATTGCCCTGCTCACGGCGATGCGCTCCAAAGACCCCAGCAGTCAGGTGGGGGCCTGCATCGTCAGCCCGGAAAACAAGATCCTCTCTCTGGGCTACAACGGTATGCCCATCGGCTGCGACGACGACGCCATGCCGTGGGAGCGGGAGGGCGACCCGCTGAACACCAAGTATATGTACGTCTGCCATGCCGAGCTGAACGCCATCCTCAACAGCGCCCACAACAACCTGAAGGGAGCGCGGGTGTACGTCACCCTCTTTCCCTGCAACGAGTGCACCAAGGCCATCATCCAGTCCGGCATCGCGGAGGTGGTCTACTACAGCGACAAGTACCACGACACCGATTCCAGCGTTGCGGCGCGATTCATGTTCAAAAAGGCCGGTGTCCGCCTCACCCCCTACCAGCCCAGCGGACGGAAGGCGGAGCTGGAGTTGTAATCCGTCAAAAATTATGCTAAACTGAGTGTAAGGCGCTGATTGCAAAATTGGTGGTCATGCTTTCCTGTCCCGCGTCGCTGATTCTTCCTCTACATTCATCCTCGGTCTTCTGGGGCTGATCGTTGACGTAGTCCGCCTGACCATTGATGTCATGGAGAAGATTTCTCAGAAGAAAAACGATGATAACAAAAAAGATTGACCGCCACAGTGTTCCAAGCCTGACGGTCAATCTTTTTGATTCTGGGATGGAAAGCTGACCCTTTGCAGTCAGCGCCCCTTCTGTTTGTAGTATAGTCGAATCACCGTTATTTGTCAAGGAGTCCATTCGTTCTTGACTGCTTTCCCTTCCCGTATTATAATAGGGTTTGCGAAAGTATAATTATTCTATTTTTATTGCATAGAGAGGAATATATACAATGGATCTTACGAACCGCAGCTTTTTGAAGCTCCTTGATTACACCCCCGACGAGATCGAGGGCCTGCTGGATCTCGCCGCCGACCTGAAGGCCAAGAAAAAGGCTGGTGTCCGCCACGACGCTCTGCGCGGCAAGAACATCGCCCTCATCTTTGAGAAGACCTCCACCCGCACCCGCTGCAGCTTCGAAGTTGCAGCCCACGATCTGGGCATGGAAGTCACCTACCTCGACCCGTCGGGCAGCCAGATCGGCAAAAAAGAGTCCATCGCCGACACCGCCCGGGTGCTGGGCCGGATGTTCGACGGCATCGAGTACCGCGGCTACGGCCAGCAGATCGTGGAAGACCTCGCCCACTACGCCGGTGTGCCGGTCTGGAACGGTCTGACCAACGAGTTCCACCCCACCCAGATCCTGGCCGACTTCCTCACCATCCGGGAGCACTTCGGCCATCTCAAGGGCATCCACTTCGTCTACTTCGGCGACGCCCGCTACAACATGGGCAACAGCCTGATGGTGGGCTGCGCCAAGATGGGCCTCCACTTCACCGCCTGCGCCCCCAAAAAGTACCAGCCCGACGCTGCTCTGGTGGCCGAGTGCCAGAAGATCGCCGCCGAGACCGGGGCCACCCTCACTTTTGAGGAAGACCCCGCCAAGGCCGCACAGGGCGCGGACGTCCTTTACACCGACGTCTGGGTCTCGATGGGCGAGCCGGTGGAGGTCTGGGCCGAGCGGATCAACGACCTCTCCGCCTACCAGATCGATCAGAAGCTGATGAATATTGCAGGCCCCCACGCCGTCTTTATGCACTGCCTGCCCGCTTTCCACGACCACAAGACCACCGTAGGCAAGGAGATGGGCGAGCGCTTCGGCCGCGACGCGATGGAGGTGACGGACGAGGTCTTCGAAGGCCCCCAGAGCATCGTCTTTGACGAGGCCGAGAACCGGATGCACACCATCAAGGCCGTCATGGCGGCGACCTTGGGCTACGAGAAATGATGGATTCCGCTTGTGCGGAATATGAATGTGCTGCGCAAACAGAAACAGGCTGTTGGAACAGGAATCCAACAGCCTGTTTTTGTATGATCTGTGCCAGACCGTCTATCTCTCGCCGCAGATCTGTATACCCGCAGGCGATGTAGATGCTTGCCTCTCCATGGAGTCCTCCTTGCTGCGTCTCTGTATTTTTCAGACTGCTCTCAAAAACACATTTTTTCCATGGTCCTATTTTCACACTTTGGCGCGGGCGAGGGAAAGACATGGTTTCATTAGGCGGGTACTGCTCGAGCCCCTGCGTGTGATGCATGATGACTTTTCGGTTTTTAGAACGATGATTCGTTAAATAAGTGAAATTTGCTACAGATCTGCTACAAACGGCAGTTTTTACCCGGCACTAAATCTGCTGTTCTGGTTTTCTCGATTTTTGTTTTTTAGATTGTTTCTTTTGTTGGTGCAGTTCTTTCAAGTCTTCAATTGCCAGCTCTGGAGCCATGGTGTGGAACATCAGATAGTTTGTGTTCATGGTCTTCGCCGGAGCCTGCGCATAAATTTCTCTGCTGGGTTCGTTGGTCAGAATATGCCAATAACGGTAAAGGTAGCCTGTCCAATACATTACTTCTCTATCATACCGGGCATTGCCCTTTTGCGTCTGAGGGCACTCGTCTGCAAATTCCTCCAGAAGATATTCTTCTCCCGCCCACTGCATCCGGTTGTACTCTGAATCAAGATCACGGGCAACCTTAGAGCGCATGAACCGCTTCATGAAATCCTCGCTGTCATAGCCTGCTTGCAAAGAAAGCTCAAACAAGCGGCCCTGAATATCGCATAGTTTCAATTGAATCAGATCCATAACGATTCACCTTCTCTGCTTTGCGCCATCAAGGATTTCATCAAAAAAGCGGCCTTCTCTACGATACTCTTTGCAGATTTGGTTTGCAAATGCAATGCCATTACTACGGTTCTGCTCGCTGGACTTCTTCAGTGCCTGCCGTTCCATCCAAAGCAATTGGACTTCACGCTCAATCTTGACCGCATCACAGGCTTTCTGCGTAATAGCAACATACTGACGTCCAAGTTTCAGAGCAGATAGACTTTTCACCAATGCCGTATCGGTAATCGTTCCTTCAAAAAAGCTATCCAGAACATAGAACATTCTATCATTTGCAATGCTGCCAATCACCATGTCGTAGCCTTTATCCAGCTCCTGATACTTCTGGAAGAACTTCGTTCCTCGTGCGGCTTCCATTCTACCTCGATGATATGCTACCAGCATAGCCCATTCAATATCAGCCGGAACATCCAAAGTTTTTAAGCTATGAAGATCAACCGATAAAATATAAAAAACAGATTGCTCATAGTCACAGATCAGCGTAAGCGGCTGGAGCGGATCAGTTCCCATATAAAATCCAGCTCCGAAGTCACAGCGGTCACGGCTGGCTGGTTTGATTTTCCCCTGAATGCCTGATTTGGAGCCATGGTATAAAATCATTTTATCCGGATGCATAGCAGAGATTTCTGTAGCATCTCCGATAATAGCATCGTGTATAATTTCGGCCAACGTGATATGATTTTCTTCGCAAATCGCAAGCATTTTCTCCTGCGCAAGACGATTCGGCGTAGATTTTTCATTTTCCCAGCGGTTTACGGTCGCAAAGGACACTCCGATTTCATCCGCCAATTTCGACTGGCTCCATTGTAAAGCTGAACGAATCTCAAAGACTGTGTTCATCGGACACCTCCCGCAAGTATAACATTTGTCATCAATTTTATTGTAGCAAACGTTATATCATACGTCAAGTATTACCGGCTTACATTCTTTAATATAAGCGGAAAAGTGTAGTGATAATTCAAAGAATAAAGTGGTCCTATACAAACGGCACTTTTAAGGTACATCTATGTCATACAAATCCAAACACTTCCAAAGCAGTTTTTTATTTTATAAGCCCAAATTGGTCTTTCACAGTTGCATTACCATTGTACCTTCTTTTATGTTCCCAAACAAGATGTAAAAAGCTCTTGGCCTCTTTATTAAGGGTCAAGAGCTTTTGCTCGCCGCTGAACTTCTGCTTCAAAGATCGTGTTCAGCTTAATTTTCAATCATCTACACTTTGCGTTTCAGATAATTCTTCCCAGTCTTCCGGGTTTCCACACCTACGGAGATACTCATGCCCGCCATCGACTGCACACGATCCACAAGAACAAAATTTGAAATCATGTACAGTGCAGCTTTCAATAACATCCCTGCACTTTTTACACCGGATCATATTTCTCACTATTTTCATCATGCACGTCACCCGCAGTCAATTATCGAAGTTCATATCATTTTTTGAGCCGCAAATAGTATTTTTCAAGGCGCTTATCGCAGACATCCACAATATGCAGCCAATCTTCCCGTGTGAGCTTGCGGAAAATGATCGGGTTTACCTCGATAGTCTCCACGTCCTTGCAGCGCATCAAGAATCGCATATCCTCAAAGCGCTTGAAGGGATTGGAGAGGATGTTCTTCTCCACATCTTTCCGGGTATAGCCACCCTTCTGATAAATGCTGGTGGATTTCTCTGCGATCATCCCGTGCGCCTTGCGGTCCTCGTAGAAGTCGATAAAGTAGTCCACCACATCCGGCAGGGCAACTCTGCCGCTGCTGTCCATGTACTCATAGATTGCTTTGAGCAGCACCGGCTTGTAGGAATAGCTCATGTCCATCGTTTCGATAAATTTCATGAACTTGTCCGCCATATTCTGCGGCGTAATGAGATCCCAGCCATACTGTTTCGCAATGTTGCGGATGCTTTCCTCCCGGAAATAGTGGAACATTCGCTTATCACCAAAGGGAATCGAAAGGTCCGGTTTGACTTTTCCGTCCTTAATGTAGCGTTCCACCGTCTCGGACTGTACATCCACCATCCGGACGAACTCAATCTGCGAGATCATATCCTTGACGCTGTTCTGCCAGTTGAAAAGGTCAATGATCTCATAGTCAGACACATCGATTGGCACATCCAACCATGCTTCGGGCTTTTCACCCTGGAACAACATATCCTGATCCAGCTTGCGCTTGTTCTCCGGCGCCAGCACATACGCCATGGGCTGATATTTTGCAATGTCCAGCACCCGGTGCAGGCTGTAGGGCATATTGAACATATTGGCGTTGTCCACAAAGTCAACCACCAGCAGGTCTTCTTTCCCCGGGTAGCGGCGTGTACCACGACCAAGCTGCTGCAAATAAATCGTTTTGGACATGGTCGGGCGCGCCATGAACAGCACCGTGGTATGCGGGCTGTCCCAGCCTTCGTTCAGAAGGTCGCAGGCGCAAAGAACATTGGTCGAGCCGGTTTCATAGTCCTTCAGAATCTTTTCCCGAACCTCCACACGATCCCGCCCGGAAACTGCTTCTGCCTTCACGCCGCTATCTCGCAGCAACTTTGCAATTTCGGCTGCATGGTCTACGCTGGCACAGAAAATTACTGTCTTTTTGCCGTTGACGTACTTTAGATAAGTGTCAACGATCAACTGATTGCGTTCCGGGATGAACAGCTTGCTTTCCAGATCCTGCGAATTGTATTTGATGCCGTTGATCCGCACATCGGTCAGGTCGATGTTGGTCTTGACCCGGATGCAGCGAATCGGCACCAGAACGCCACGCTCTACAGCAGTTTTGAGATCCATTTTATGGGCAACGTTCTGGAACAGCTCCAGCATATCTTCACCATCGCTGCGTTCCGGAGTGGCGGTCAGGCCCAGAATGAACTTCGGGTGGAAGTAGGTGAAAATCTTCTGGTAGGTGTTGGCTGCCGCATGGTGACATTCGTCCACAATCAGGTAGTCAAAATCTGTAGGCGAGAACTTTTCCAGATCCTTGGAGATACTCTGCACCGTTGCAAAAATGACCGTCTGGGTCATATCCTTCTGGCTTCCGGTGTACTCTCCCAAAGTCGCTTCCGACCAGACCTTGGCGAAAGTCTCTTTTGCCTGAGATGCCAGCTTCAGGGCGTTGACCAGAAATAGCGTGCGTCCGCCCACTGCCTTGGCATCCGTTGCAGCCGTGATGGTTTTTCCAACGCCGGTCGCATGGTACAGTAGCGCAATGGTCTTGCCGTCCTCTCGCATTTTCCGCAGATTCTCGGTAGCCTCCTGCTGGTAATCCCGAAGCTCGATGGTCTGCCCCATCTGAACCGGCAGGTCCGCTTCAAAAGCCTTGAATATAGGGCTGGTGCCTAAGAAAGTAATCAGCTCATCCTTGACCTTTTCCGGTTGCTTTTCCAACTGGCTGTAAATCCAACGGTATACTTTCCAGTTGTCATAGATCAGGCTGTTCTGCTTCAAGAGGTCATCGGCATACTTGTTTTCGGACACCTTGCTCGGGTTGTGGTAGGTCTCGCCGTCAATTTCGATTGCGATTTTGGATTCAGGAGATTCCAACGCAAAGTCGATATAGCGGTGCCGACCATAGATGTCCACGCAGGGGTACTGGACCTGCAGATTTTCGGTCTTTTCCGGGCCAAAAGCCTCACAGAAAAGCTGCACAAACAGCTCCTCCGCACGGCTGTTGACACTGATTGCTTTCATTGGCTCCATGGTGGCCTCCTAAAACGGTATTCCCAATTAAGATTTATAATTTTATTTTATCATACGCAAAAAGCTCTGTATAGTTTGTTTCTTTGGCAAGGTTTTCTGTCCTTGCTGCTTAATTCTATACCTTTATAAGAGAACTCATTGATTTTTTATTTGACTGACGTTTCCAAAAAATAACCATAAATTTTTTCTCAAAAGACTTAACTCTACTGCATCCATGGGCTTCTACTAAGCGAAGACACTTACAGTTGGAAGTGAAAGCGGGGTTTTACCATGGATTATAATGCAGTTTTGAATCGTGTACGCCCGATGCTGACGAACGGCAATCACCTGTCTGCGCAAGGCTTTGATGCGCTGTTTGGTTCCTGTTCTCAGCAGGAACAGGAGCATCTGCTGGCCGAGCTGGCGGGGCTCGGCATCCTAGTGGATACCAGCGCCGCTATACCCAGCAGCAGAAAGGCCACTTCTTTCTGCCGCAGCGACTTTACCTCCAAGCAGCTTTGGTCTATGACCAACGAGCAGCTCTGCGTATTGGCACAGCAGGGTGATGAGAGCGCCAAGGATATCCTCGTGCGCAAGACCGCCGGTTTTGTCCACCTGATGGCCCGCAGAGTTCCGCAACTGCTCGCCCATAGCTGCCTGACCGAGGAGGACAACTTCCAGAACGGCATTCTGGGACTGTTTACTGCGGTCCAGCGGTTCGATGCGCTGCAGGGCTACAGCTTCCTGACCTACGCCGCCTACTGGATTCGCCAGTCCATCCTGCGCGAAGCCATCAATACCGGCCTTACGGTACGCATCCCGGTACACTATTTTGACACGCTCTGCCGGGTGCGTGTCGTCTGCACCACCTGCATGCAGCTGGATGGTCCGGATCTCTGGCGTGCCATTGCCGAGGCTGAAACCGGCAGCGGTCACCCCTGCACGGTGGAGCAGGCGCGCCGCTACCTGAGCGACATGCTCGTTTACCTCAACGTTACCAGCCTGAACCTTATGGTCGGCGAGAGCCACGACACCGAGCTTGCGGAGCTTCTGGCGGATGACGTCAGCCCCGATCCTGTGGACACTGTGAGCGAGAACGAGACCGTTCAGGAAGTCCGGTTGCTTCTTTCTCAGCTTCCCGAACGCGAGTCCACTGTTCTCCGGCTGCGCTACGGTATCCCGGATGACCGCTGCCGTACACTGGACGAGATCGGTGCGCAGCTGGGCGTCACGCGGGAACGTATCCGCCAGATTCAGGTGCGTGCCGAGCGCCACCTGCGGGAGATGCTGAAGCGCCGCTCCTCATCCACCCTTTTTGCTGCCTGATTTTTTGACCTGATGGAGGATTTTGCCATGAATACATTGCTTTGTTCTTATCTTTCCGCCCATGCTGCTGAGGATACTCTGTTTGTCTTGTGGGGTTTTTCTTCGGAGGACGCCGGTCTTCCGCGTCCTTCTCTGGATGCTTTGCTGCAGCAGCGCCTGTCCCGCTACCTGAGCAGTCTGCTGCAGCAGAACCCCTGTGTGATCACCGCAGAGGAGTTTGCCCTGCATGCCGATACCCTTGCGCAGGAGTTCCCGCACATCATTCTGGTGCAGAACACCTGCTACCGCACGCTGCTCCCTGTGTCTGTGACGCTTACGCCGGAGATGCAGTCCGGCCTTCTGAGCCACTTTGACCCGGAAACGCCGCAGGATGCTCCGCTGCCCGGCATTGAGCCCTGCCTGCGGGTCTACTCCAACCTGCTGCATACGGAGGAAGGCATCGCCTGCTGCATTCCTTTGGACGCTCTTCTGCGTCAGTACCCGCAGGTCGAGCGCGTATCGTTTGGTGCAGCACCGCATACGGTTCCCGAAACCGCCGCCAGCAGCTCCGCCTTTGCGCTTACCGGAGAAGCCGATTATTTCTGCCTTGTGCAGCAGCTGCGCCGCGGCAAAACGCTCTGCGTTTCAGCCGACAGCTTCATCGGCGATGAAGCTGGTCTTGCCGCCAGCCTTGCGGCGCTGGCTGGCGCTTTTCCCGGTCAGCTTTCCAGAGCGCATGCGCAGACGATGCAGCCGGAGCGCCCCGTCTGCCCGGAGGCGCGCACCCTTCTGCAGCAGCACTGGGGTTACCCGGACTTTCTCCCGCTGGATGTCTACGACCTGGACGCTCTGCATCGCGGCGAGAAGAAGCTGCGCACCATCACCCAGGAGGATATCATCGATGACCTCATCCAGCAGGCAGAGCTTTGCCGCGCGGGGCAGACTTACCGCGACCTGTTCGTGACTGCCTCCACCGGTGCGGGCAAAAGCGTGATGTTCCAGATCCCGGCCATTGATCTGGCCGAGAAGTACGGGATGGTCACGCTGGTGATCTCGCCGCTGATCGGCCTGATGAACGATCAGGTGCAGGGCATGGAGAAGCACCGCTACGCCAAGGCCCGCACCATCAACTCCGACATCCCGCCCATGGTCAAAAAGACCATTGCGCAGGAGGTGCAGGAAGGCCGCTGCGATATCCTGTATCTTTCGCCGGAGTCCCTGCTGAGCCGCAGCGATATCTCCGACCTGATCGGCGACCGTGCCATCGGCCTGCTGATCGTGGACGAGGCCCATATTGTGACCACCTGGGGCAAGCAGTTCCGCCCGGACTACTGGTTTCTGGGTGACTACGTGAACAAGCTGCGCAAACAGCAGCTGAACGGTCCGCACCAGCATGCCTTTGTCACTGCCACCTTTACGGCCACAGCTACCTATGGCGGCGAGGAGGACATGTACCGCGAGACCCTGCGCAGCCTGCACATGTCGCCGGACCCCATCGTTTATCTTGGCTGCGTGCGCCGCCGCAACATCGAGCTGTGCATCCGGGAGGTACCCCGCGTGACCGGCCGCAGGGAGTACGAGCTGGACAAGTTCCAGGCTCTGACCGGGCAGATCACCACCGCACTGGAACAGGGGCAAAAGACCCTAATCTACTTTCCCACCGTCAGTCTGCTGGAGCGCTTCTACACCCATTGCCTTGCACAGCGGCTTGGCAATGCCGTGACCCGCTACCACGCGCAGCTTTCCGGCGAGGCCAAAGCGGAGAATCTGGAGGATTTTCGCAGCGGCAAGTGCCGGATCATGCTGGCCACCAAGGCCTTTGGCATGGGCATCGACATCCCGGACATTTCCCTTGTGCTGCACTTTGCCCCCACCGGTAACCTGTGTGATTACACGCAGGAGATCGGTCGCGCCGCCCGTGACCCGGAGATTCAGGGCCGTGCCGTGTACGAGCACATGGCCAACGACTTCAAGCACATCAACCGCCTGCACGGCCTTTCCAGCATTCAGCCCTGGCAGCTGGTGCAGGTGATGCGCAAGGTGCTGCAGCTGTACCGCCAGCACCGCGCCAGCCAGCCGGCCACCGCCACCAAGCACCGCAACGAACTTCTGGTGGACGCCGAGAGCTTTGCCTACATCTTTGCCAGCCCTAACGGCGAGCACCAGCAGGACCCACTGGCCAAGGTCAAGACCGCCATGCTGCTGATCCAGAAGGACAGCGAAGCACGCGGCTATGCGCCCTTCATCATGCGGCCCTCTCCTCTGTTCACCCACGGGTATTTTCTGCTCAGCAGCGCCGATGCCGCCGCAGTCAACTGCATCTGTACCGGTGCTGCCACCCTGCAGGATGAGGCTGCCGGGGTCTACGACGTAGACCTTGCCCGCCTGTGGAGCAGCCGCTGGCAGAACGATTTTTCCTTCCCGCAGTTCAAGTATCTGCTGTACACCCACAGCGACAAGCTGCCGCTGAATGCCCAGCTGCACCTGACCCCCGCCATGCAGCTGACGCTGGAGTGGCACGCCAATGCGGATGCCCGTTTTTCCGTACTGCTGCGCGCCCTGAAGGAGATCTTCTTCGAGGCTGCCCGCAGCGGCCAGTATCTCTACGACCGGGATGCCGCTGCCCGGCTGGCGCAGGCCACGGGTCTGAGCAGCACCCGTGCCACCAGTGCAGTGCGCGTAGTGCTGGCGGCTGTGCAGTCCTGGCAGCAGCATTCGCCCCGCCTACAGCGCACCCGTGTGCTGCGCCGCGGCACTACGCAGGAAGGCACAGAGTACAGTGTGGTGGACCCGTTCATCAGCGAGTTTTTCCACTGGCTGGAGCAGAGCTTTGCTGTTCTGCACAGCGGCGAGACCTGCCGCTATCTGCCGGTGAACGATTCTGCCCAGAGCAGTGAGCGTCTGACCCCGGCTCTGGGCGTGCTGGAGGAGCTGGACCTGCTCCACTTTGCCCTGTTGGGCGTCTCCAACAGCCGCCTGTACCTCTATATCAACCAGACCCAGACCATGGAACTGGCTGACCGCGGCTTTTACCGCAACCACTTGCTGGAGCGCATTGCCCAGCGCCACACCGATGCTGTGCGGCTGATGAGCTGGCTGTTTACCAGCGGCTTTTCCAGCGAGCAGCTCTGGGACCGCATCGAGGAATACTTCCTCGGCCTGCCCATTCAGGGCTTTGACGCTCCTTCTGCCGAATCGAGGTGATCTTTATGCCTTATCTTTTCTGCTCCATCCGTGCTTCTCCGGTGTATAGTTCTTTTCTTTTGGCTCAATGTGTGGTATAGTAAAACTATCCTCCGTAAGGAGACGGAAATCGGAACGTGTCAATGGCTTTCGCCGTCAGGTCATCAAAATCAGCCCCAACAGTACCCAGTTCATCAACCCTATGGACAT
>OLAM01000260.1_pt1 | contig 12634 bp, 5 predicted proteins | sample 1607581 | NCBI WGS metagenome assembly OLAM01 (sample SAMN02674606, study PRJEB24791) | human gut metagenome, SKBSTL068 | isolation source: stool | host: Homo sapiens | place: USA | reverse complement strand
CTCTGTGATTCGCGGCCGTTCTTAGAACTACCGACACCTTTTTTATGTGCCATTTTTTCTTACTGTTTTAATTGATTAAGCTACTACTTCTGTAATTGTTAACTCTGTGAATTGTTGACGGTGACCGTTCAACTTACGATAACCTTTTCTTCTTTTCTTATGGAAAACGAGAACTTTATCGCCTTTTACCATGTTTGATACGACCTGGCAAACAACCTTTGCACCCTCTACAGTGGGAGCACCTACGGTGATGTTGCCGTCTTTGTCTACCAAAAGAACCTTGTCAAACTCTACTGTTGCACCGTTTTCTGCATTCTGGATGTGGTGTACAAACAGTTTTTTGCCAGCTTCTGCTTTGAATTGCTGACCGTTAATTTCTACAATTGCGTACATTTCTTATATTAATGTATAAGTTAGCTCCGTCGGGTGGTCTCTAATCACTTAGAAAGCACTTGGTCGAACCCGGTGCGGAATAATCGGGCACAAAAGTACTCTTTTTATTCTAAATGGGCAAATGTTCTTTTGCTTTTTTATTCTTTTAGTGCAGATTGTACTTTTGGCCTATTGGAGAAAAACTGTTTCATCAAGAAGAGACAATTTATGTAGGGATGGTTGTTGTTACAAGATGAATTTCAGTACATAGATACCGGCCAGCATTAGTGCCATGACGAGGCATGCAAATATGACGAGTAGCACAAGACTGTAAGTCAGCATGAGGATAGTGCGCCAAAAGCTTCTCCACCAGGTGCAGCGGTACAATTGTTTGTAATCGCAACAGAATAGGACGAAAATAAGCCATAAAGGCAGCTCATACAAATCGTCTACCTTTGCACACCCGTTGAAAGGCAGCACGATGATGCTTAGCAGGAGTATCTGGCAAGCTATGTAGGCTTGTATGAATACATGCTCCGTGGTATTGTAGTTTAACTTATATTTCCGGCATCGGAAGGCAAGTTGGGTAGCAAGTGCAAACAGAGGCAGTGTGGCAATGATGCGGAATGCTTTGTTTCCGTGTCCCCAGCTCTTCATCAGATTCCATACTTTCATTAGGAAAGGAGAGTTCTGGAAGACTTTTTCCAGTCTGTCTCCCACCTCCGAGGTGTCGTTTACAAACTCATCGATGAGGTCGCCATCATCGCTGTTCGATTCGGATACCTGTGTGGCAGAAGTGGAGTCGTTCTTCTCTTCCAGTTTGTTCAGGCTTTTCTCCAGGCTTTTTATAGTGATGGCGAGGGCTCGCTTTTCCTCTTTGCTATAGGTTTTCTCCATCTTTTGGGTAAGCTTCTCTTTAGCGGCAATGATTTCTTCTTTGTCTGTCTGCTCTGTCTTTTCCGTCTTTGCTTTTTTGCTCAGAGCTTCCGGGTCTACCAGTTGCACAGCCATGATATAAAGAGCTGCAAGAATGAAGAGTGTCTGGAACGGGCGAAAATACTCTATACGCTTACCACCGATGAAGTCTCTAATCATGTATCCCGGACGGTAGAGGAGTTCCAGAAGGGTACGTCCAAAACCATTGTCTATATTGAAGAAGCCTCCGGCAATGTTTTTAAGGGCGTTGCTTAGCCGGTAACGTGGAGTGTTTCGGCTTTGTCCGCAACGGTTACAGTAGTTGCCGGTATAGGTGGTGCCACAATTCAGGCAAGTGCAGGTTTCGGTACTCGCAGGAGGAGTTTTCCTTCCTTGTATCAGCTTGATGTGGAATGCACGCAGGCGTACTGCGTAGGGGTGCCACCATGAGTCGATGAAAGTTCTTGCTTTGTTGGGCAGTATCCTTCTTTTTTGGAGGATGCCCCACAATGTCAGTATGAAGACAACCGGGAAGAAGTTGCTGTCGTCGGTCATGTCCAGCTCTTCAATAGCCAACCAAAAGAGTGTCAATAGAAGGAGGATTTGCCAGGCATTTATCCTTTTCTGTTTCCGGGGAGAAGTGGCATACATATTTTCCGGTCGGATGGGGCTTTCAATCTTGAATATGGAGGGATGCTCCTCCTGAACTGCCAGCAGTTCTTCCAAAGTGCTCATTATTTTCCGGTGTGGGTACTTTTCCAATTCTTTGGCAGTGGTTACTCCGTGGGTGACCCCGGCAAAGTCTACTCCGGCCGCTTGGGCTGTTTCCGCATCTATCGTGCTGTCGCCTATATAGAGGGTATCGGTTTTGCTGACATGTAGCCGCTTAATGGCAAGGAGTAGCCCTTCGGGAGATGGCTTGGCGGTTTTCACGTCTTCACCACCCACGATGATGTCTATAAAATCTTCAGGAAAATGCTGGTCGAGGAGTTCCTTGATGCGGAATCGGTATTTGGTCGAGATGATTCCGATGCGGGCGCCAGAGTCCTTTAGTGCAGTCAGTACAGACTTGGTTTCCAGGAAAAGCACCGTATTGACAGTCATATGCGTATCGGCCTCTTTTCGGTATTCTGCCTTGAATCCTGCCAGTTGTCCGGCATCTGTCACGCCGGTGAGGATGGAAAAAGAGTTTTCCAGAGTCTTGCCGATGGTACGTTTGATGTCGTCATCTGTAACCTCTGTATATCCGTGATGGGTCAGTACGTTGCGGAAACAAGTGACGATTCCGCGGGAAGAATCAGCAAGCGTATAGTCAAAGTCGAAAAGATAGGTCGTGTAATTCATTGTGACTTTTTGTGGCAAAGATAGTGTAAAGTATATTTTTACAAAATAAAAAAGAGGATTAATCGGAATTTTGTATTACTTTTGTTTGCATGAATTCTGTTGAAAAAGTGACAAGATGTGTAAGTGTTTTATCCGGTTAGGTTGTTATACTATACACGTTAACCCTATAATGTTATGAATTTGATAAAATCTTGTTGTTTGTTTGTGGTCTTTTCATCCTTTCTGGCATGTACCCCACAAGTGTCGGATGTGAAGAGTATGTCTTATACAGAGTTCGTGAACCCCTTTATCGGTACAGATTTTACTGGAAACACCTATCCGGGTGCCCAGGCACCGTTTGGCATGGTGCAACTCAGTCCTGACAACGGACTGCCGGGCTGGGACCGTATTTCCGGATATTTTTATCCAGACAGTACCATTGCAGGCTTCAGCCATACCCATCTCTCCGGAACCGGCGCTGGTGACTTGTATGATATCTCTTTTATGCCGGTGACATTGCCTTATAAGGAGGCGGAAGCTCCGCTCGGCATTCACTCTTTGTTCTCTCATTCGGAAGAGTCGGCAAGCGCCGGATATTACCAGGTGCGTCTGAAAGATTATAATATCAATGTAGAGTTGACGGCCACCGAGCGTTGTGGCATTCAGCGGTATACTTTCCCCAAAGCCGATGCTGCCGTTTTCCTGAATTTGCGGAAAGCCATGAATTGGGATTTTACCAATGATTCTCACATAGAAGTCGTCGATTCGGTAACGGTGCAAGGTTACCGTTACTCTGACGGTTGGGCACGCGACCAGCGCCTCTACTTCCGTACCCGTTTCTCCAAACCGTTTGTTGTGATGCAGCTCGATACAGCTGCCATAGAGAAAGATGGCAAGCGGATAGGGACATCCGTCATTGCACGATTCGACTTTCAGACTAAGGAAGGAGAACAGATTCTTGTTAGTACTGCCATCTCCGGTGTGAGTATGGAAGGGGCGGCACGTAATTTGGCAGCCGAAGTACCCGATGATGATTTCGACAAATACCTGGCAGCTGTGCAGGATGATTGGAACAAACAATTGTCCCGGATAGAAATAAAATGCGATGACCGTGATGAGAAAGTCAAGTTCTATACGGCTTTGTATCATTCGATGATTGCTCCTACCATTTACAGTGATGTGGACGGTGCTTATTACGGTCCCGACAAGCAAGTGCACCGTGCGGAGAGCTGGACAAATTACAGTACTTTCTCCTTGTGGGACACTTACCGTGCGGCTCATCCTCTCTATACCTTTATTGAGCCGGAACGGGTGAACGATATGGTGAAGTCCTTCCTCGCCTTCTTCGAACAGAACGGTCGCCTTCCCGTATGGAATTTTCAGGGGAGCGAGACAGATATGATGATAGGTTACCACTCTGTACCAGTTATTGTAGATGCCTATCTGAAAGGTATTGGGGACTTCGATGCGAAAAAGGCCTTGGAGGCTTGTGTAGCTACTGCCAATATCGATTCTTATCGTGGCATTGGGTTATATAAGAAATATGCTTATGTTCCTTATAATGTGACGGATCAGTATAATTCGGAAAACTGGTCACTTTCTAAAACACTGGAATATGCATACGATGACTATTGTATAGCCCGTATGGCAGAGAAACTGGGCGATAAGGAGGTAGCGGACGAGTTTTATAAGCGTTCCCGTAATTACCGGAATATTTACAATCCGGTAAGTTCTTTCATGCAGCCCCGTGATGACAAGGGAGAGTTTATCCGGAACTTCTCGCCGGACGACTATACTCCGCACATCTGCGAGAGCAACGGCTGGCAGTACTTCTGGTCTGTACAGCAGGATATTGACGGCTTGATAGCTTTGACCGGAGGTAAGGAACGGTTTGCCCAGAAGCTGGACAGTATGTTTACCTATAATCCTTCTGCAGATGATGAGCTGCCTATTTTCAGCACCGGAATGATTGGCCAGTATGCGCATGGAAATGAGCCTAGCCATCACGTCATTTATCTGTTCAATGCTGTGGATCAACCTTGGAAAACCCAGAAATATGCAGCCCGGGTGATGCATGAACTCTACCTGAACACTCCTGCCGGTTTGTGTGGCAACGAGGATTGCGGACAGATGTCTGCTTGGTATGTGTTCAGTGCGATGGGCTTTTATCCGGTAGACCCGGTTGGCGGAAAATATGAAATCGGTACCCCCCTATATCCGGAAATGAAGATGCACCTGCCTGGTGGAAAGACCTTTAAGGTACTGGCACCGGCGGTGAGCAAGGAAAATTGCTACATTCAATCTGTCAAACTCAACGGTAAGAGCTATGACAAAAGTTATATTACGCATGAACAGATAATGGATGGAAGTGTTTTCGAATTTGAAATGGGGGATAAGCCAGGTGATGCATGGTACAGCCCCCGATAACCGGCTAAAATATGGATGAACATTTCGACTTGACATATAAATCCCTTTTCCGCAGGTATTATACCAATCTGCTGTTCTACGCCACACGCATTGTGGGGGAAGAAGATGCGGAAGATGTGGTGCAGGATGTTTTCGTGGAGCTGTGGAAGCGGAAAGATGCCATGAAGGTGGGAGAGCAGATTCAGGCTTTTTTGTATAGGGCGGTGTATACCCGTGCCTTGAACGTTCTGAAGCATCGGGACATTGTAAGTGGCTATGAGGCTGTCATGCTCGAAATCCATAAAAAGAGGGTTGAGTTCTATCAACCCGACAGCAATGATGTGGTGAAACGGATAGAGGATGCCGAACTCAGAAGGAAGCTGTCCGATGCCATCAATGAATTGCCGGACAAGTGCCGGATGGTATTCAAACTCAGCTATCTGCATGATATGAAGAATAAGGAGATAGCTGATACGATGGGAGTGTCATTGCGTACGGTGGAGGCTCACATGTACAAAGCTTTGAAGTTGCTGCGCGATAAACTGGGGTATCTGAACCTGATGTTGGCTCTGTTTTTCATCGGGAAAGTAAGTGTTTTTGCGAGCAGCGTTGTTTTATTATCATAATGAAGGAAAGAATGAATAAGTTGAATGAGGAGATATTGGCCAAGTTCCTTATGGGTGAATGTACGGAAGATGAACTTCGTGAGGTGAACGCCTGGCTGGAAGGGTCGGGTGAGAATGCACGCGAATTGTTCAGGCTGGAGGAGATTTACCACTTGGGGAGACTGGGGGATACTTCGAATGCACAAGACATAGAAAAGGTCGAAAAGCGATTGTTTAAAAGGTTGGAACAAGAGAAGACGAAACAATACAAGGTACGGAGGATGGTTGGATGGATGCGGTATGCGGCCGTATTTGTGGGCTTCTTCCTTTTGGGTACTTTCGGCTATCTTTTTTATCAGACTTATAGCCAGCCGGAAACATTACTGGCTGTCACCACTCATGATAAGATTAAGGAATTGAAACTGCCGGATGGCACAAAAGTCTGGCTGAATAAAAATACTACCTTGAAATATCCGTATGAGTTTGCAGGGAAGGGAAGAAAGGTTTATCTGGAAGGAGAAGGATATTTTGAGGTAATGAGGAATCCGGAAAAACCGTTTGTCGTACAGAGTGAGGCCATGCAGGTCAGAGTATTGGGAACTGTTTTCAACCTCAAGTCTGACAAGGCTAAGATGTCTGCAGTAGCTACCCTTCTGAAAGGCGAAGTAGAGGTGAAAGGCAATCATGGCGAGGGTATGATTATCCTTGCCCCCGGACAGAAAGCCGAGCTGAACGGAATGACTAGGCGTCTGGTGGTGAAGCAGGTGGATACGGGAATCGAAAACTGGCACAATAATGAGTTTGTCTTTGAGAAGGCTGACCTATACACCATTGCGCGTACATTGGAGAATTCGTATGGGGTGAGGATAATTCTGGCACCGAACATAGATGTAAGCAAGACCTACTCGGGTACACTGAAGAAAAAAGAGAGTGTGGGGGCTGTGCTGAATCTGATAAAGAATGCCATTCCATTGGAGTATAAAATTGTGGGGAACAGTGTTTTCCTCTCCTCAATGAAGTAGGAAGGCCGCACAAATCCGAGATATGACGAGAAGAATTTATTTAATACTAACAACTTTCTAATATTATGCGAAAATTAATCCTATTGTTTCTTTTTGTGAGCAGTTCCTTGTGGCTGCATGCCAAGGACTTTACCCAGTATGTCAGTCCTCTTGTCGGCACGCAGTCTACTTTCGAGCTTTCCACCGGTAATACCTATCCTGCGATCGCACGTCCCTGGGGTATGAACTTCTGGACTCCTCAGACTGGTAAGATGGGTGACGGCTGGCAATACGTCTATACCGCGAACAAGATCCGTGGTTTCAAGCAGACACACCAGCCCAGTCCCTGGATTAACGACTACGGGCAGTTCTCCATCATGCCGGTGGTTGGCAAGCCCGAGTTTGATGAGGAGAAGCGTGCAAGCTGGTTCTCCCACAAGGGCGAAGTGGCACTTCCTCATTATTATAAGGTATATCTTGCCGAACACGATGTGGTTACCGAGTTCACCCCTACCGACCGTGCCGTATTGTTCCGTTTCACTTTCCCTGAAAATGATCATTCATACGTTGTTGTTGATGCCTTTGACAAGGGCTCTTATGTGAAGATACTTCCGGAACAGAATCGTATTATCGGTTATACTACCCGTAACAGCGGCGGTGTTCCCGAGAACTTCAAGAACTATTTCGTGATAGAGTTCGACAAGCCTTTTACTTATAAGGCGTCTGTAGCCGATGGCGTCTTGACCGAGAATAAGGTTGAGCAGGAAGCCGGACACGCCGGTGCTGTTATCGGCTTCAAAACCCGCAAGGGTGAAGTGGTACATGCCCGTGTAGCCTCTTCTTTCATCAGTTTTGAGCAGGCTGACCGTAACTTGAAGGAGCTTGGCAATGACAATTTGGAAACATTGGTTCAGAAAGGTCAGGATGCCTGGAACAAGGTGCTGGGCCGTATTGATGTGGAAGGCGGAACCCTTGACCAGTACCGTACTTTCTACTCATGTTTGTATCGTTCCTTGTTATTCCCCCGTGCATTCTATGAACTGGATGAGGCGGGAAGTCCTATTCATTACAGCCCTTACAATGGTCAGGTGCTGCCCGGTTATATGTATACGGATACCGGTTTCTGGGATACTTTCCGCTGTCTCTTTCCATTCCTTAATCTGATGTATCCGTCAGTGAACAGGCAGATTCAGGAAGGTCTTGTCAACACCTATAAGGAAAGCGGTTTCTTCCCCGAATGGGCAAGTCCGGGTCACCGTGGCTGTATGATTGGCAACAACTCTGCTTCCGTACTGGCAGATGCCTATCTGAAAGGTGTGAAGGTGGAGGATGTGCAGACGCTGTACGAAGGTCTCATCAACGGTACAAAGAATGTCCATCCCGAGGTCTCTTCTACGGGTCGCCTCGGCTATGAGTATTACAATAAGCTTGGTTATGTTCCCTACGATGTGAAAATCAACGAGAACACTGCCCGTACTTTGGAGTATGCTTATAATGACTGGTGCATCTACCGCATGGCAAAAGAGTTGAACCGTCCGAAGAAGGAGCAGAAACTCTTTGCGGAACGTGCCATGAACTATAGGAATGTGTTTGATAAGGAAAGCAAGCTGATGCGTGGTCGTAATCAAGACGGCCAGTTCCAGGCTCCTTTCTCTCCATTGAAGTGGGGTGATGCCTTTACTGAAGGTAACAGTTGGCACTATTCCTGGTCTGTATTCCACGACCCTCAAGGTCTGATAGACTTGATGGGTGGCAAGGAATCTTTCGTGGAGATGCTTGACTCTGTATTTATTGTTCCACCCTTGTTCGATGACAGCTATTACGGCCAGGTAATCCATGAAATCCGTGAGATGACAGTGATGAATATGGGTAACTATGCCCATGGCAACCAGCCCATCCAGCACATGATTTACCTTTATAATTATGCCGGGGAGCCTTGGAAGGCCCAATATTGGCTTCGTCAGGTAATCAACCGCATGTACACTGCCGGTCCCGACGGTTATTGCGGTGACGAGGACAACGGTCAGACTTCCGCGTGGTATGTCTTCTCTGCACTTGGTTTCTATCCGGTTTGCCCTGGTACGGACGAGTATGTACTGGGCGCCCCTCTGTTCCGTAAGGCTACCCTCCATTTCGAGAACGGTAAGTCCCTGACAATTGACGCTCCGGATAACTCACCGGAGAACATGTATATCGAGTCTCTCAAGGTGAACGGCGTGGATTATTCCAGGAATTATCTGACGCATGGCAATTTGCAGAATGGCGGTACCTTGAGGTTTGATATGGGCAGCCAGCCTAATATGAAGAGAGGTACGCAGCCGGAAGATTATCCTTATTCTTTCTCGAATGAACTGAAGAAGTAAAGAATAGTAATAATATAGTAAGAAAAGGGTTGCCTCGAAAATAAGTTGATATATCATTTTGTTATTTACTATCTGTATTATAGGTGTTTTTCTTGAATCAGGTGGAAATAATTATTTACTTCGTTAGTAATATTGAGCAAAATGATATATCAACTTATTTTCGGGGTAACTCTTTTTTTTTAGGATTAATGATAAAAAAGATACTTTTTCAGTAAGTGTATTTTCATTGTCTGTTGTTTTATATAGGAATGCGAGAGAATGAATCTCTCGAAGTAATTTATTGTATAACCTATAAATTGTGTTTATGAAAGACAATTATGCTTTTCGGAGTTCGACGTTCATGCGGGCTTTATTAGTTTTGTTGTTCATGGCAGTTTCTATCCAGTGGGGCTTTGCCCAATTAAACCTGAATGTGTCTCGCGGCACATTGAGGACAGTCATTGAACAAATCAAGTCTCAATCCAAGTATCAATTTTTTTATGACGACAAACTGGCTGCGTTGCCGGTAGAAAACGTCAAAGTGAACAATGCGTCTATAGAAGATGCTTTGAATGTTATTCTCAAAGGGAAAGACATTTCCTATAAAGTGGAGGATAACATCGTTTATCTTTCTGAAAAGTCTGCTGCTCCTCAAGAGGGCAACCAACAAGGGAAAGAACGGACGATTACCGGAGTCGTGTCAGATGACATGGGACCTCTGATTGGTGTGAATGTATTGATAAAAGGTACCAGCAACGGGTGCATTACCGACCTCGACGGTAACTTTACGTTGACCACTACGGAAGCGAATCCGGTGATCGTATTCTCTTATATCGGTTATACTACGCAGGAAATTCCCGTGAAAGGTAATGCACCGATTAATGTGATGATGGCCGGAGATACCCAACAGCTTGAAGAAGTTGTGGTTACTGCCCTAGGTATCAAGCGTTCGGAAAAGGCATTGTCCTACAATGTACAGCAGGTGAATACAGATGCCATTACTTCCAATAAAGACGCCAACTTTGTGAACTCATTGAGTGGTAAAGTAGCAGGTGTGAATATCAATGCTTCTTCATCCGGTGTGGGTGGCGTGTCAAAGGTAGTGATGCGTGGTACGAAATCCATCATGCAGTCTTCCAATGCACTTTATGTAATTGACGGTGTGCCTATTTTCTCTGGCCGTGGTACTGCCGGAGGTAAGGAGTTCGACTCCCAGGGATCTTCAGAACCGATTGCTGACATCAACCCGGAAGACATCGAGTCAATGTCGGTCTTGACTGGCGCCGCCGCTGCTGCCTTGTACGGTTCGGAAGCTGCCAACGGTGCCATTGTCATCACTACAAAGAAAGGTAAAGAAGGTAAGGTGAGTCTTACTGTCAGCAGCAATACTGAATTCACCAATCCGTTTGTGATGCCGAGCTTCCAAAACCGGTATGGTACGGGAACCGGTGGTGTGATGAGCACTTCAGGAGCCATGAGCTGGGGAGCTCCTTTGTCTGCAGCCAATAATTACAATTACAGTCCGAAAGATGATTATTTCCAGACGGGTATTGTAGGGACGGAAAGCATCTCTTTGTCAACTGGTACAGAAAAAAACCAGACGTATGCATCGGCTGCTGCCGTAAACTCTAAGGGTATTGTTCCCAACAACAAATACAACCGTTACAACTTCACGGTACGTAATACCACTACTTTCTTGGACGACAAGATGACTTTGGACTTCGGTGCAAGCTATATTCTGCAGAATGACCAGAACATGACGAACCAGGGTACCTACAATAACCCGTTGGTGGGTGCTTATTTGTTCCCGCGCAGCAACGACTGGTCGGATATCAGCATGTATGAGCGCTATGACGCTGCCCGTAAGATTTATACGCAATATTGGCCGGTAGGGGACGAAGGTATGGTAATGCAGAATCCTTATTGGATTAACTACCGCAATTTGCGCCAGAACAAGAAGGATCGCTATATGCTGAATGCCGGTTTGAGCTATAAGATTCTGGACTGGCTGACTGTTTCAGGACGTGTACGTTTGGATAACTCCAATAATGACTATACAGAAAAGTTTTATGCTTCTACCAATACTCAGCTCACCGAGAGTTCTTCACGAGGTCTTTATGGTATTACTAAGACGCAGGACAAACAGTTGTATGCTGACTTCCTGGTGAGTATCAACAAATATTTCGGTGAAGACTGGTCACTCCAGGCCAACGTCGGTGGTTCATTCTCCGATATACGTTCGGATGCAATGAAAACACGTGGTCCGATTGCTGACGGTGGTGATGCTTTCGGTGGTGAACCGGTAGGTCTAACCAACTACTTTGCTATCCAGAACCTGAGTGCCAGCAAGACACAGCGCTTGCAGGAGGGATGGCGTGAACAGACTCAGTCTCTCTTCGCTTCGGCTGAGCTTGGTTACAAGAATACTTACTTCTTGACGCTGACCGGACGTAACGACTGGCCTTCACAGTTGGCAGGTCCCAACTCCAACAGTAAATCATTCTTTTATCCTTCAGTCGGTGGTTCTGTTGTACTGTCTGAACTGATGCCTAACTTGAACAAAGATTATCTTTCTTTTATAAAGGTTCGTGGTTCATGGGCATCTGTTGGTAGTGCTTTCTCCAGATACTTGGCTAATCCTCACTACGAATGGAATTCAAGTTCCGGTCAATGGAGTATCACGACTCAATATCCGTTGTATAATCTGAAGCCTGAGCGTACCAATTCTTGGGAAATCGGTTTGAACATGCGTTTCCTCAAAAATTTTGAATTGGATGTGACATATTACAATGCCAAGACTATGAATCAGACATTCAATCCGCAGTTGCCTGTCAGCGGTTGGTCGGCTTTGTATATCCAGACCGGTGCCGTACGTAACTCCGGTATTGAGTTGTCACTGAACTATAAGAATACTTGGAAGGACTTTACATGGGATACTGGTATAACTTTTTCCAGCAACAAGAATAAGATTTTGACACTGGCAGACAAAGCCATCAACCCCGTTACCGGTGAGTTGTTCTCTTTGAGCACGTTGAATATGGGTGGTTTAGGTGATGCCCGCTTCTTGCTGAAAGAGGGAGGAAGCATGGGGGACCTTTACTCTCTGAGAGATATGAAGCGTGATGCCAATGGACAGATTTTTGTAGACCAGAACGGAGCAGTTGCTACGGAAACCATTACCGATCCTGACAAATACATCAAATTGGGAAGTGTACTTCCTAAGGGGAATTTGGCTTGGCGTAACAACTTCATCTGGAAGAATTTCACAGCAGGCTTTTTGATTTCAGCCCGTTTGGGTGGTGTGGTCTACTCACGTACACAAGCCATGTTGGATTACTATGGTGTGTCTGAGGCCTCTGCGGATGCACGTGATTTAGGTTACGTATTGGTGAATGGCAAGGACAAGGTAAATCCCGAAACATGGTATGGTGTAGTCGGTAGTGGTACAGCTGTTCCCCAATACTATACTTACTCTGCTACCAACGTTCGCCTGCAGGAAGTTTCCTTGGGTTACACTATTCCCAAAAAGTTGTTGAACGATGTGTGTGATATCAAGGTTTCGTTGGTAGGCCGCAACTTATGGATGATTTACAGCAAGGCTCCTTTCGATCCAGAAAGTGTGGCTTCTACCGATAACTTCTATCAGGGAATCGACTATTTCATGATGCCG
>OLAM01000249.1_pt1 | contig 13180 bp, 10 predicted proteins | sample 1607581 | NCBI WGS metagenome assembly OLAM01 (sample SAMN02674606, study PRJEB24791) | human gut metagenome, SKBSTL068 | isolation source: stool | host: Homo sapiens | place: USA | reverse complement strand
ACCGGTGCCAAGGTGGCGGTGGACACCACTGAGGTGAAGAACATCTGGAAAGCCAGCGGTGCCAAGCCCGGCATGGTGCTGTACGAGGTGTACACCACGGTCTACATCACGCCCCGGGATGAGCTGGCGGAACAGCTGAAAAAGAAGTGACGATTTGAAATTGTCTCCGCTTCGCTCCGACAATAAATATTAGAGGAAAAATTATTTTTAATGTTTGCAAACCGGCAAAGCCTGCGGGCTTTGCCGGTTTGCTTTTTCACGGGAAAGGTCGTGACCGTACACTGCATTTTTTGTGGTGACTATGCATTTTATCTTTGGGACTCTTTCTGTGAAAAAATGGTTTGGAAACGACCGTAGTCGTTTCCAAACCACAATATCAAATAAATTTTCCCCTGCTTATGGCCAGAGCGCACGCGGAGGCCATTTCAAATCATAGAAGCTTACAGCAACAAAAACTGCCGCTGACGGTTTTTACGCCGTCAGCGGCAGTTTGCATTTACAGATTCAGTTCAGCAGGATCTGAAACTCAGACCTTTGCTTCGCTGTTCTGCTCAGCATTCTTATAGGCCTTGAAGGAGTGGAACACGATGTTCAGGCCCAGAACGATCAGCAGCACGGCCAGGATCAGCTGCAGGCCGTTTGCAATGAACACAGCACCCCAAGTGGTCTCGCCAGCGGGGATGGTGACAGCAGCGGCATTGCTGATGGCCTTGACCATAGCGATCAGGCGCTGCACCAGAGCGGTGAAGGTGACGCACAGCATGATGACCAGCGGAGGGAAGATCATCTTATTGCTGCGGCCGGTGACCTTCAGGAACACGCACAGAGTGGCCAGAACCAGAGCGCTCAGCAGCTGGTTTGCAGAACCGAACAGGGGCCAGATGTTGGCGTAGCCGATCTTGGTCAGCAGGAAGCCGAAAGCCAGAGTCAGGAAGGTGGAGAAGTACACGTTGCACAGCAGCTTGCGCCAGCCCTCAGCATGCTCCATGTCGTCCACGCTGAACAGCTCCTGGAAGCTCATGCGGCCGATACGGGCCACAGCATCCAGACTGGTCAGGGCCAGAGCGGAAACACACATCGTCATAAAGACCGTTGCTGCATAAGCGGGAACGCCGAACATCTCGAAGAAACCGGCAACACCACGGCTGAAGATCTGGAACGGGGTGCCTGCAGCGGGGGTGCCGTCCGCAGCAGCGGCAGCACCGGCAACGCACAGGGCCAGAACAGCCAGCAGGCTCTCCAGGATCATTGCGCCATAGCCGACCTTCAGCATATCCTTCTCGTTCTCAACGGTCTTGGAGGAAGTACCGGAGGAGACCAGGCTGTGGAAGCCGGAAACGGCACCACAGGCAACGGTGACGAACAGGATGGGGAACATGGTGCCCAGCTTCTCGTTGGTGAAGCCGGTGTAAACGGGTAGATTCATGGTGGGGTGTGCAACGACCAGACCAACCACAGCGCCTGCGATCATGGCAACAAACATGAAGGTGGTCATGTGGTCCCGGGGCTGCTTCAGCAGCCACATGGGAAGCACGGCGGCAAAGAAGATATAAACGAAGGTGATATAGCTCCATGCGGCCTTGCCCAGGATGATGGGCAGATTTGCGCCAATGACAAAAGACAGCACGATGAAAACGATGCTGATGACGCTCTCCTTCCAGCCGGAGAAGTTGAACTTCTTCTGGATCAGGCCAAAGACCACAGCGAAGACCATGAACATGATGGAGACCATGCCGGCAGCGCCGTTGGTCTGAGCAGCGTCCACCAGAGCGCCGTCCGCGCCATAAGCATTGAAGGTGCCGGCGACCATGTCAGCAAACGCTGCGATAACGATGCCGCAGAACAGCCAGCAGAACAGCAGGAACAGCTTGCGGCCAGTCTTGCCGATATACTTTTCGATCAGCATACCCATGGACTTGCCGTCATTCTTTACAGAAGCATACAGAGCGCCGAAGTCGGTAACAGCACCAAAGAAGATGCCGCCCAGCAGGACCCACAGCAGAACAGGTAGCCAGCCAAAGGCAGCAGCCTGAATGGCACCGGTAACAGGGCCGGCACCTGCAATGGAGCTGAACTGATGTGCAAAAACGGTCCAGCCGTTGGTGGGAACGTAATCCCGGCCGTCCTCATGGACGACCGCAGGGGTCTTGGCGGTAGGGTCGATGCCCCACTTGTTTGCCAGCCAGCGTCCGTAGAGGGTGTAAGCACCAAACAGACACACGGCTGCGATCAAAACAATGACCAGCGTGTTCATTTCTTTTACCTCTTTCCTTTGCTTTTCATGCGGCAAAGAGGTCACGCTGTGGCTCCTTTGCCTGAAAATTGTGTATACTTTATCCCCATTTTCATAATTTGTCAATATATTTCGGAGCAGTTCAGAGGATGTGCTAATTCGACAGAAAATCCAGCAAAAAATTTTAGGTGATTTTATTTCACTTGTGAAGAGAAGAAAACTGTGGACACGTTGAATTGAAAACGATTCACGCAAAAGACTTGACTTTCGCACTTTCGTGTGCTAAAGTGATAACGTAATATGATTCTTTCTGTCAGAAGTTCCGGCGTTTGCCGCAGAGGAGACCGCAATGACTGAGAAAAATTCCAGAAAAAACGAGACCGTAGATGCACTGTTCGATGCCATCCTGAGCCTTGAGAGCCGGGAGGAGTGCTATGCTTTTTTTGAGGATCTGTGCACAGTAAAGGAGATCTCCGATATGGCACAACGGCTGGAAGCGGCAAAGCTGCTGCTTGGCGGCCGCACCTATGACCAGATCGTGAAGGAGGTAGAGATCAGCACGGCGACCATCAGCCGCATCAATCGTTGCATCCAATACGGAACCGGCGGTTACCAGAGCGTAATTGAAAAGATCTCTGCACAGGAGAAAAAGCAGTAACGACTGCACGGCAGGGGACATAAGATGGGGTACACCTTATATAGAAAGGATGAGTCCCCTATGGCAACGATCAATTGTCCCACCACGTTGGAATGTCCGGCCCTGCCCCGTGTTACCCTGAGTCAGGCTGTGATCGATCTGATGGAAAGTATCGCGCTGCAGGAAAGTGCTCTGAGCCACATCCTCTGCGCCGAGAGCCAGAAGATGAAAACCGCACTCGCCATGAACGAGATCGACCTGTGCAAGCTGCTGGAAGTGAACGATTCGGCCACCAACATGGTGCACGCCGTGGCAAATCTGGAGCTGGTGCTGAAGGATAAGCTGGAGTTTATCTCCAATAACCTCTATTATCCCTCCGCTGATAACGGCGCTGCAGCCCAATAAGCCTGCACGACCCCCTGCCTGTCCGCATTCTGGCGGGCAGGCATTTTGCGTTTTAAGGCCAGATTGTGACCGATTTGTATAAAAAGAATAAAAACGATTTGTTGGAATTGCTGAAAGCGCAATTCTGTGCTATACTATACCGTGTATATGTGTGAAAGAGAGGGAAACGAACTTGCAGCACTATGACGTGATCTTATTTGACGTGGACGGAACCCTGATCGATTCCGCCCCCGGCATCCTGAATACACTGGAAGAAGTTTTTACCAAGATGGGCGTGGATGTCACCCATGTGAACCTGCGGCGCTATCTGGGACCGCCGCTCCGCAAGAGCTTTGGAGAGCATTTTTCTGACCCTGCAAAAATCGAGGAAGCCACCGAGCTCTATCGGGAGAGTTACCGCGAAAAGGGCAGCCATGAGGGTACGGCCTACCCCGGTGCGGCAGAGATGCTGCGCCGCCTGAAGGAGGCAGGATTTGTGCTCTGCACCGCAACCTCCAAGCCGACTGTGGTCGTGACCCCCATTCTGGAAGAACAGGGGCTGGCCCCTTACTTTGATTTTATCGGCGGCGCGTCCATGGATGAGAGCCGGGATACCAAAACGGAAGTGGTGCGCTATGTTCTCACCCAGCCCTGTGTACAGGGCAAGCGGGTACTGATGGTGGGCGACCGCAACGATGATATGCGCGGTGCTGCTGATTGCGGGCTGGATGCCGCCGGTGCCCTGTATGGCTACGGCAGCAGGGAAGAACTGGAGCCCTTTGGCCCGGTGCTGCTGGCGGAAAGTTGTGAAGAACTGACGGACAAGCTTCTGGCCTGCCGTGCAAACGGTTGAACGATAGGATAAGTGGTGAATATAACATGAATCATAAGAATCAATCGGACAAACAGTCTATGACATCGCTGCAGCGGCAGGCCGTTCTGGTCTGTGTGGTCTGCGCACTGGCGGCTTTGCTGACCGTAGGCATCACCCTGACCCTGCTCAAACGGGGAAAGCCGGAAACGCCCGGCACACCCGCAGACTCCGTGCAGACGGACACCACCGGGGACGGTGAAAGCACAGATCTTGCCAATCACTATCAGATCGATAACACCTCCAGTGCTCTGCTGACTGAAACAGCGGATGCGGGCACGGAATATCTGGACAGCACCCTGTTTCTGGGAGACTCCAACACCGTGCGTCTGTATAACAACGGCCTGATCTCCTTGCAGCAGTTCTGCGCCAAGGAGGGCATTGGCACCCAGGTGGCCCTGAACGAAGGGATCGTCACCTTTAAGAATGACACCACCCACTACACCATCGCACAGGCGGTGGCAAAAATGAAGCCCCGCCGTGTTGTGATGACTTTTGGCACCAACGACACCGGCATGGAGGTGGCTGATTTTATCAGCAACTATACCGCGCTGGTGCAGGCCATTCAGGAGGCTTACCCCTATACCGATATCATCGTGAACACGGTGCCTCCTATCCCGGAGAATCACTCCAATTACCCCCACATGGATCAGGCCAAGATTGATGATTTTAACATGGCGCTGCTCAACATGTGTGAACAGCTGGGGGTCAAATTTCTGAATACGGCTGAGGTCCTCAAAGGAGAAAATGGCTACGGCCAGCCGGATTACTACACGGATGGTGATATCCACCTCAAGAGCGCTGGTCTCAAGGCTGCGCTGAACTATCTGCGCACCCACGCCTACCAGACCGAGGATCGCCGCCCGGACACCAATAATATTCCCACCCGTACGTTGGAATATGTATCCAACCCCAGCTCGGCGGTGCAGGCTCCCAGCTCGGAAGAACCCGCTTCTTCCAGCGAGAGCGAAAGCGTCAGCAGCTCTGAAACTGCCAGCGTTAAGTTTGAGGCCCGTTATCAGGTGGAAAAGAGCGGCGGCGGCACCCTGAGCTGTGGGAACGAGAGCGGCAAGACCAGCCTGACATACGGCATCACAGATGCATCCCAGTCGCTGACTGTCACGGCCACCCCTGCGGAGGGCCATGTTTTCGTCAAGTGGAGCGACGGCGTGACCAGCAAGACCCGTACCGATACCGGCTTCAAGCAGAATCTGGACGTAACAGCCGTGTTTGCAGCTGTTTCCGTTCACATCTCGGAAGGCAAGGCTTCCGCCGGCTCCTATGTCTTTAAGGCTGCGTTGGAGGGCAAATATGCCAAGAGTGAAAATCTGCATTGGTTCGCCAACGGTCAGGAAGTGAAGGAGGCCGCAGGCCAGACAACGGTCACCGTGTCCGCTTCGGCCATCACCAGCGGCAGCTATAAGGTCTATGCGGTGGTTGTGTACAACGACTGCGCCGTGGTCAGCAATGCGCTGACCATCACGGTCAGCCCGGAGCCTGCCTCCAGCTCAAATTCCGGCAGCTCTTCTACTTCTTCCGGCAGTACATCCGCGTCCTCTTCGGAGAGCGGCAAGTCTGAGAGCTCGAGCAGCAGCTCTTCCCACAGCACGGCGGAAAGTGAGAGTAAGAGCGAATCCAAGAGCGAGAGCACCTCTTCTTCTCACAGCAGCTCAGAGAGCAAGGCAGAGAGCACCTCGTCCTCCAGCAGCACTGCTTCTGAGAGCAAAACGGAATCCAAAGAGCAGACCAACAGTGAATCGGTCTCCGCTTCGGTTGAAAATGATATTGAGCCCGCAGAGGAGCCTTCCGCTTCCACCGAAGCAGAAGCCAGCCGGTAAACCTTTTTCTGCCTGCCCGCATAGGCTGGGCAGAAGGGAGGGAGCCGGATGTTCTGTGAAGAGATCAAGATCCCCGGGCTGCCCGGTGAGGGAACTGTGACCGATGGCAGTGTGGACTGGTATGAGATGGACTGGGAGAATGTGGACAACGGCGTGACCGAGGAGCAGATGCCCAGAAACGTTGACAAACCCTGCACCGCGCAAGATCCGTGCACGGACAATTCCCCGGTGCAGACCGATGATGAAACCTATGAGATAGTTCAGGAATAACCGGAAGCCAGCTCTGCCGGGGCGGGGCTGGCTTCTCGCTGTTCTTTTGATCTGGGAAAAATTCCCCGGTGATCGGGGACAAGCGTCCCGGAAAATGACACAAGCATGAAAGAGGGGTAACGAACCATGGCAAAATACTATTGTGTTCTGTTTGATGCTGATAATACGCTGCTGGATTTTGATGCAGCGGAAAACAAGGCGCTGGCAGACACCCTGCGGGAGTACGGCATTGAGCCGGATGCCGAGACGGTGCAGACCTACCGCACCATCAACGAGGAGCTCTGGCGGCAGCTGGAAAAGGGCCAGATCCGCCGGGACAAGCTGATGGGGGAGCGGTTCACCCGCTTTCTGAAGGCGGTGAATGCCGCAGGCAACGGTGTGGAGATGAACAAATTCTATCTGGATCAGCTCTCTACCCACCCTGATCTTGCATCTCCCAATGTACTGGATGTGCTCCGAGAGCTTTCTGAAGTGGCAACACTGGCTGTTGTGACCAATGGTTTTGACCGGGTGCAGAGCCGCCGTGTGCGGGAATCCGGCATTCTGGATTTTGTGGAGGACGTGTTCGTTTCTGAAAAAATGGACAGCGAAAAGCCCAACCGCAAAATTTTTGATGCCGCGCTCCGTGCGCTGGGCGTGGAGAACCGTGAGCATGTGCTGATGGTGGGCGACAGCCTGAGCAGTGATGTGCAGGGCGGTGTGAATGCCGGACTGGATACCTGCTGGTATAACCCCAACCACGCCGAGAATCCCGGCAAGGTCGTGCCCACCTATGAGATCGGCAGCCTGGAAGAGCTTTATCCGCTGGTGATGGAGCCGGAGGAACTGGCCAATGTGGGCCTGAAGAATCGCCGCCACCAGCTGTAATGCTGTGCGGCCTGTGTGAGAGATTGGAAAACGAACAATGTTGATACATTTGGAAAAGCTGGGCAAGAGCTTTGGCGAGAAGATCGTCCTGCATGATGTCACGGCCAGTGTCGAACGGGAGGACCGCATCGGCATCGTGGGCCAGAACGGCGCAGGGAAAACGACCCTGCTGAAGATTCTGACCGGCGAATATACGGACTACGAGGGTGAGTTCAGTGTGACCCATGGTGTGACGCTGGGCTATCTGGAACAGAATGCAAAGCTCGACCCCACGTTGGATATCTACGGTGAGATGCGTTCCTGCTTTGCCCATGTGCTGGATGCCATGGCCCAGATGCAGATCCTGGAGCGCAGAATGGCCGCCAGCCCGGAGGATGCCTCTCTGCTGGAACAGCACGATGCCTTGCAGAACATCATTGATGCCGCTGATGGCTACAATATGGATGTCAACATCAAAAAGGTGCTGTCCGGTATGGGCTTTGCACAGGATACCTGGACAAAGAACATCGCTGTGCTTTCGGGCGGTGAGCTGACGCGACTTCGTCTGGCAAAGCTGCTGCTGGAAAAGCCGGATGTCCTGATCCTGGACGAGCCCACCAACCATCTGGATTTTGCCACCATGGAATGGCTGGAGAATTACCTCAAGGGCTATTCCGGTGCCGTTCTGGTCGTCAGCCATGACCGCTATTTCCTGGACAATATCTGTACCAGGATCTGGGAGGTCTCCTTCCAGACCATGACCACTTATAAGGGCAACTTCTCGGCCTATCTGCCCCAGAAGGAAGCTGCCGATGCCCTGCGCCAGAAGCAGCACGATGCAGATGTAGCGCTGGCCGAAAAGCTGCAGGATTATGTTGACCGCAACCTTGTCCGCGCTTCCACCACCAAGATGGCCCAGAGCCGCCGCAAACAGCTGGAAAAGCTGGAGATCACGGAAGCGCCAAAGGATGAAACGAACCAGCTCAAGTTCCGCTTTGAATACGATGTGGAGCCGTGGAACGAGCTGGTGCTGATGAAGAACCTGACCATCAAAATCGGGGAGCGCACCCTGCTGGAACCCTTTACCTACACGGTCTGCCGGGGCCAGCGGCTGGTGATCGCAGGCCCCAACGGTGCGGGCAAATCTACCCTGATGCAGGTGCTGGATGGCAAGCGCCGCCCCTCCGGCGGTATGGTACGGCTGGGTACGGGAGCCCGGCCCAGCATTTTTGCCCAGCAGCAGAACCGTCTGGGACAGGGCCGGGTGATCGATGTCATCTGGAACAAGTATCCCCGGATGACGGAGCTGGAAGTGCGCAGCCATCTGGCAAAGCTGGGCTTCCGGGGCGAGACGGTATTCAAGCCCTGCGAGGCACTTTCCGGCGGCGAGCTGGCCCGCCTGCGTTTTGCTGAGATCGTGCTGGAGCGGCCCAATCTGCTGTTCCTGGACGAGCCCACCAACCACCTGGACATCTACACCCGCGAGAACCTGACCGAAGCCCTGATGGCATACACTGGGACGCTGCTCATGGTCACCCATGACCGCCATCTGATGAACAGTCTGGGCTGTCCCATCCTCTATCTGGAAGATGGCAAGGCCACCCTGTATCCGAGCTACGATGCCCTGATGGGCCGTGCCGCTTCTGCTGCCGCTCCGGAAAAAGCCGGGGATCAGCCCGCCAAGGCCGGTTACGGCAAGGAGCAGCGCCGCCGCCGCGCGGAGCTGCGGGCCAAGATCAAGGCTTGCGAGGATGAAATGGAAGCCTGCGGGGCAAGGGAAGTGGAGCTTGACAATGAGATCAACTCCCCGGAGGTCTACAATGACCCCGATCTGCTCCGCCAAAAGAGCGATGAGCTCAGTGATCTGCGCTTCCATCAGGAGGAGCTGTTTGCTGCCTGGGAAAAGGCAATGGAAGAGCAGGAGCAGTACGAACAGGCTGCTGGTGAAGAATAATCTGCTGCAAAGGAGAACAATGATGCCTCATAACCGCCGCAATTACAACAAAACGCACAGCATCGCCCTTTCAGGTCTGCTGTTTGCTCTGGCGATGGCGCTTTCCTTCATCGAGGGCACATTGGTCATCCCCGGGCTTTTACCAGGCATGAAGCTGGGTCTGGCGAATATTGTGGTGATGTATGCCCTGTTCTTCATGGGGCCAAAACAGGCCCTTGTGCTGGATGTGCTGAAGGCATTCTTCGTCTTTCTGGTCTCCGGCTGGACGGCCGGTTTTCTTTCCCTCTGCGGCGGCCTGCTCTCACTGCTGGTGATGTGGCTGCTCTACTATCACTGCCCGCTGCGGCCTACCTGGTTCATCCTGTCGGTCTGCGGCGCGCTGGCCCACAACATCGGCCAGCTGCTGGGAGCCAGTGTCATCCTTTCCACAGCAGTGTCCCTTTACTATGCACCGATTATGCTGGTGCTGGGCCTTGTGATGGGAATGCTCACCAGTGTCACCCTGCGGGCCATGCTGCCTGCACTGGGACGGCTGGGTTATAATATCCAGGAAAACCGCAAAGGATGAGCTGCCCGGTTGCAACCGGGGCTGGAATCCGATATAATAAATCAAATCTGATTTTTACCCAACAAAAAAACTGCCCACGGGATAGCGCACTTTGGCGCGGGGCAGCTGGGAGGTATGAGTTTATGTCTGAAAAAGTGACTGTCAAGGTGGAGCGCAATATCCTCCATCTTCCCGCCATTGCCCTGCGTGGGCTGGTGGTGTTCCCCAACAACCTGCTGCATTTTGAGGTAGGTCGTGACAAGAGCATTGCCGCTGTGGAATGGGCCGTGCGGAATAAATCCGAGGTGTTCCTCATTGCGCAGAAGGATATGAAGGCTGAGGACCCCAAGGCAGAGGAGATGTACCAGTACGGCGTTGTGGCCGAGATCAAGCAGGTCATGCGTGTTTCGGATGATCTGGTGCGCATTCTGGTGGAGGGTAAGTTCCGCGCCAAGCGCACCGAGCTGGATACCGAAGGCAGCTTCCTGCTGGCATCGGTGCGGCCGGCTCCTGTGCGCCCCATCAAGGCAGAGGAAGAGACCGAGGCAGAGGCCCTGCTCCGCAACGTGAAAACGAGCTTCGACGCGGTGCTTTCCATGAACCCCCGCATCAGCAAGGACGTGGTGTTTGCCGTTACCTCGAATAACGACCCCGCCTTCCTGTGCGAGTACATCCCTGCCAATCTGCTCTTCCGCTTTGAGGATAAGCAGGCTGTGATGGAGGAAAGCACCCTCATCGGCCGTCTGCGCCTGCTGGTGGAACGCCTGCATCGGGAGCGCCGGATGCTGGAGATCGACAAGGAGATCGCCCAGAAAGTGGACGAGGCCATGGATAAGAACCAGCGTGATTACTACCTGCATGAGCAGATGCACATGATCAGCCAGGAGCTGGGCGAGGACGATGATACCACGGCAGAGGCCGAGGAGTACCGCCGCAGGATCCAGGAGCTGCATCTGGACGAGGAGCGGGAGAAGAAACTGCTCAAGGAAGTGGACCGCCTTGCCAAGATGCAGAGCAGCAACCAGGAGGGAACGGTCATCCGCACCTATCTGGACACCTGCCTGGATCTGCCCTGGAACAGCTTTACCGAGGACGACCTCGATATCGCCAAGGCACAGCGCATCCTTGACCGCGACCACTACGGCCTGAAGAAAGTCAAGGACCGCATTCTTGAGGTGTTGGCTGTCCGTAAGCTGGCTCCGGATGTCAAGGGTCAGATCATCTGCCTGGTCGGCCCTCCGGGTGTCGGCAAGACCAGCATTGCCCGCTCCATTGCCGAGAGCCTGAACCGCAAGTATGTGCGCATCAGTCTGGGTGGTGTGCGGGATGAGGCAGAGATCCGCGGCCACCGCCGCACCTATATCGGGGCCATGCCCGGCAAGATCATCAACGCCATGATCTCCGCCAAGAGCTCCAACCCTCTGATGCTGCTGGACGAGATCGACAAGCTGGCGGGCGATTTCCGGGGTGACCCGGCTGCTGCCCTGCTGGAAGCTCTTGATCCCGAGCAGAACACCACCTTCAATGATCACTTTATCGATATGCCGTTTGATCTGAGCCATGTGCTTTTTATCACCACGGCAAATGATCTGAGCGCCATTCCCGGCCCTCTGCGTGACCGCATGGATGTCATTGAGCTGCCCAGTTATACCCGGGTGGAGAAATACAACATTGCCCGCAAGCATCTGGTGCCCAAGCAGCTCAAGGCCTGCGGTCTGGCTGGGAAAGTCACCTTCTCCCAGAGCGCGCTCTACGGCATCATTGACGGCTACACCCGTGAGGCCGGTGTCCGCACTCTGGAACGTACCATCACCAGTGTCCTGCGCAAGTGCGCCCGCAAGATCGCGTCCGGCGAGGCGGAAAACGTCTCTGTGACCGGCAGCAGCCTGGAAGAGCTGCTGGGGCCCCGCTTCGTCAAGCCCGATTTTCTCAACCGGACCAATGCCATCGGCATTGCCAACGGTCTGGCCTGGACCAGCATCGGCGGCGAGACCCTGCCCATCGAGGTGCAGGTCATGGACAATGGCAGCGGCAAGATCACCGTCACCGGTTCGCTGGGCGACGTGATGAAGGAAAGTGCCCAGCTGGCCATCACCTATGTCCGTGTCCACGCCGAGGAATATGGCATCGACCCTGAGCGGCTGAAGAAATGCGATCTGCACATCCATGCCCCCGAGGGTGCCGTGCCCAAGGACGGCCCCAGCGCCGGTGTTACTCTGACCACGGCTCTGGTGTCCTGCCTGTCCGGTATTCCGGTGCGCGGTGATGTTGCCATGACCGGCGAGATCACCCTGCACGGCAATGTGCTGCCCATCGGCGGCCTGCGCGAAAAGAGCATGGCCGCCTACCGTGAGGGGATGAAAACCGTGCTCATCCCCAAGGATAACGTTCCGGACCTGTACGAGGTGGATGACGAGGTGAAGAAGAATCTGACCTTCCTGCCCATGTCTGACCTCGCACAGGTGCTCAATGCCGCTCTGCTTAAGCCCAAGAGCGTTTCTGCCCGTCATCCGCACCCCGCCAAAAAGGCAAAGCCGGTGGAAGCGGCCATCCCGCCTACACCGGAAAAACCGAAGCCGGGGGCTGTCTGCTAATCAAAGGAGCAAACGATGAATTACAACAAAGCGGATTTTATTGCAAGCTACGGCATTTCCAGCCAGCTGCCCGAAAGTGACCGTCCGGAACTCAGCTTCTCAGGCCGTTCCAACGTGGGCAAGTCCAGCCTCATCAACAAGCTGTGCAACCGCAAGAACCTTGCCCGTGTATCCAGTACACCGGGCAAAACGGCCACCATCAACTTCTATGAGGTGGACAACTGCTATTTTGTGGATCTGCCCGGCTATGGCTATGCCAAGGTCAGCAATGCGGACCGTGAGCGCTGGGATGACCTCATCAACAGCTATTTTGAAGCCCCCAGGCATCATACCCTGCTGGTGCAGCTCATCGACTGCCGCCATGCCCCCAGCGCAGATGACCTGCAGATGCTGAAGTATCTGCACTACCATCAGATCCCCTTTGTTGTGGCATTGACCAAAGCCGATAAGCTCAAAAAGAGCCAGCTGGCCAAGACACAGGAGGATTTTGAAAAGGTCTGCCTGCCCTATGGCTGCCAGAAGGTGGTACTGACCAGCGGCGAGAACGGCTACGGCATCCCGGAGCTGCAGGCGGTGTTGAACGAGGCCGTGGCGGCTGAGTTCACCGATGACGAGGAAGCGGAGTAAACCATGGCCTACAATGAATTTGCCTATTTCTATGATGAATTCAACGGCGAAGCCGACTACGATGCCCTTTATGAGCAGATCCGGCAGGAACTGAATGCTCACAATATCCGGGATGGCATTCTGGCCGATCTGGGCTGTGGAACAGGGGAACTGACCCTGATGCTGACCCAGGCGGGCTATGATATGATCGGCATCGATCAGTCCGAGGAGATGCTCTGTGTTGTGCGGGATAAGGCGGAACAGCTGGGCCTTTCCGGCAAGCTGCTGCTTTTGCAGCAGGATCTGCTCAAGCTTGACCTCTACGGCACCATCCGGGGTGCGGTGTCTACCTTCGATACCTTCAACCACATCCCGGACCTGGATACCGCCATTGCCAACG
>OLAM01000248.1_pt1 | contig 13182 bp, 7 predicted proteins | sample 1607581 | NCBI WGS metagenome assembly OLAM01 (sample SAMN02674606, study PRJEB24791) | human gut metagenome, SKBSTL068 | isolation source: stool | host: Homo sapiens | place: USA | reverse complement strand
TCTTTTCCCTCAAGCCGGGAACTTTTTTTCTGGGAACTCATACCAGTATCCTCCTTATCTCTGAGAAAATGAAAATGTGGTGTAGTTAGCTTTTTCTAACCACACCACATATAATAGCAATTTGCGCCCACGATTCCAACCCAAAACCAATTTTATTCTACCCAAAATCAGTATTTTTGCATTTATCCAATCGTAGCTTCTGCTTTATAGTTTTTCGGATTCACTCCGTATTTCCTTTTGAACGCCGCTGCGAAATTGCTCGCTTTTGAATATCCCACCAGTATAGCCACCTGGCTGACATTCAAATTACTTTCTAACAGCAGGCTTGCCGCCTTTTCTAACCGCTGGTCGATGACATACGCATGAACCGATGTTCCGAACAGGGAGGAAAAGCCCTTCGTCAATTTTGAAGTGCTGATATTGACCTGCCGCGCCAATTCCTCGCAGCTCGGAGCCAGGGCAAGCTGGCTGTCAATAATTCGCTTTGCCTCTATGATGGAATCCCGGTCACTTCTGGAAATTGCAACGTAGGTTGACGCGAGAATACTCAGCTCCAGGACCTCGCTCAAATATACCGATAGCAGCTCAAAGACCTTGCTTTCCAGAAACAGGTATCCCAACCCGCCGCGATATTGCGTGAAGTCTTGCAGCTCCGCAAAAATGTGTTCCATATAGGGCGTGATATTCACCTTTGATATGCCGTCCAATAATTTTTTCTGATAGACCTCGATCTCACCAGCCTCAAAGTAGTCATTCAGAATCTTATAGAAATAGGATAGAGGTATTTTCACATTTTTGAAAAGGAAATCGCTCTTTTTAGAATAGCACAGATATTCCATTTTCCCGTGGCCGCGATAAATACAGGATTCACCCTTTTGTATGCTGGCACTTTGCCGGTTGTCTGCAATATTCCAGGAAACACCGTCATTGAAGCAGAACAGCATTTGTATGTATTCTTCACTGCTCACTCCCTGCACGTTCATATCCGAAAAGTAATTCATTCTCCAGTCTGAAACAACTGCTCCCTGTTTCGTGACGATCTGCGAAATCTGACCGGTTCCCATGTCTGTCGGAATATCTATGGTGATCGTCTGCGGTGAATTAGAGAGCAGATCACGATAAAGATTATTCATGTATTGATTTGTCATGTATGAGCGCCCTCCTTATGGTTAGTTAAAACTAATCATAGTTTACAACACCAACCTGGAAAAGTCAATTTGTATTCCTTGTGTATACCGCAGAATCCATTTCACATCAAAACATCGTAGATACCACTTCAATGCTATTTCAAAAACGTAGTGGCAATTAATTTACGAATTATGCCTACTCATCGTACATTTTTATCCTTTTGCATTATTATTTCTTTGTTCTTATTATCATTTGCAGCATTATCTCTCAAATAATTTTCAAATGCATCTGCATTATACTGATACTCCTGCGGCTCAGCGACCATCGGTGAATATACAACCTCTGCTTCTACTCGCTCAGCTTCTGCCCTCTCCGGCTCTGTCTGTTCCTGTGCTTTCGCATTCTCCATATGCTTTTCCTTATCAAGCTGCACATTCATAGCCAGATTATCCAGCTTATCAATAGATGCATCCAAATGAAGTTCCATTGATACAAGCATCTTTTTCACTGCTTTCATCGGAGCAAGTACTGCCTTTGTAATGGGATGTTTCTGCTCTTTCTGAGAATAATCCACCTCCGGCTTGTCAGCAAAAGTGCGGAATGCATTGGCTACTGTCTGCCCTGCTTCACGAAATCCTTTTGCAAGAAGTGCTGTCTTTGCTATATCCTTATCTGTGGTCTTGATTGCACCTCTTACATTCTCTTGAATATCCAGAAATCTTTTCTTAATTCCTAAGAACTCAGATACCCTGTATAATGCAGCTCTTCCCTTTTCCTTTGCTTCTTCGACTATGCCCTTAGCAGTAGATTTGACCTGTTCTTTCACTTCTAATACCTGTGACTTTATCTGCTCACATCTGGTATTAAGTCGCTCCTGTGCTTCTGACAATGCCTTTTTTGCATTATTGACAAGTGTATCTTCCTGCATTTCTTTGATCTGGTTCTGCATGTTGGTGAGTTCTTCCGTCATGGAATCAATCTTTTTCTCCAGTCCGTCCACATAGCTGCATATCTCAAATACATCGTTTGCCTGCTCTTTCATGGCATTTTTCTTTAGTAATTCGAGAAGTTCTCTTATGACCTCCTCGTTAGTAAGTGTTTTTCCTGCTTCCATATCCATTCTGTTTCCTCCATTCTGTAAAAGGGGCAGCCTTGGCCGCCCCTGTACTCTGATTACTGATTATCGAAAGGGCGTCGCCTCTTTGTCCTTCTCTTTATCGGGATTGCCATGATGTTTCTCTGCACTTTCTCTTGCCTTTTCGTTGCTCTTATCCTTTGCTTTCTCATATTCAGAGATAATCTCATTATAGAGTTTTTCCCTGAAATCCTTTGTGACCGGATAGCAGACATCCTGATAGATTGGCTTGCCCTGCTCATCCACCTGCTTTGTCTTATAAGAAGGCATTGATACAAAGATTTTCTCTTTACCCTGCACGATATTGATATTATTTACGATGAAACTGTTTTCAAAATAAATGCGTGCAAGTCCTTTGATGTTACTACCTTCCCTCTCATAAGGTGTCACAGTTACGGAAAACTCTGGCATTTCCTGTGTTCTGTCCTGCTTCTGTGTCTCCTCTTTCTCCGGTTCCTTGATTCTTGCATAGGCATCAAGGATATTGGTATAGAGTTCCTCTCGAAACTCTGCAGTGATAGGATTGCACACATCCTTATAAATCACACCATTGCTTTCATCTCGCTCATTGGAACGGTATCTAGGCATTGATACAAAAAGCTCTCCCTTGTCCTTATTCTCAAGGATTGCAATATTGGTAATCTTAAATGAATCACCGAATACTACTGTTGCAAATCCTTTGATGTTGCTGCCCTCTTTTGCCCTTACTTCGTTTACCTTAATTGAATACTTCATATGCTATTCCTCGCTTTCTTTTTGTTCTTTGTTTTGCTCCGGTATGATAAGCTCACACCAAAGCTGTTCTATCTGTTCACAAGACAATCTGCCATTAAGCCAGTTGCCAAGTGTAACAACCATTCCGTCCTGCTCATAGTAGAGCCACTCCTGTGTTTCGATGTTCCCCTCATATACAATAGTCACATCAAAATCAGGCATAAATAATCCTTCCTCATCATCCCATACACAGGCTATCCCCTGTCTGAGTGTCAGATTCAGGCTTTCGACATACACAGACCAGCCGCTTACGACTATCTGAAAGTCATCATCAATCTCAGCAATATCATCCTCGATGTCAATTAGCTCTTCCATTTCTGCTACTGCCTCTTCTATCTCACCTAACCGGTATCTTTTATTCATCCACACCTGCCTCCTTATATCTGCATCTGACCACAAAACGCATAGTACCCTTCTGTGAACAGGTAAAAAGAGTTAATTCCTTTTCCTCTCCTTGTGTCTTAATGCTGTTGTCATAAGGATTTACCACCTCTGTGTCTGTTACTTCATAGATATGAGTCTGTCCGTTTTTGTCGATAATTGTCACATTATCTCCTATGGAAATCTGATTTAGTGGTGTAAAAAATGTGCCATATCTGCTGCCATTGTGACCGCATAACACACAGTTGCCACTTTCTCCGATTCCTGCAGTCTCTTCTATATGACCAATCCCGGCATTAAGCACTTTACTTGTGGTTCCTTCCATTACCGGATACCTGATATCTAAGCCCGGTATCTCAATGATGCCGATAACACCGCCTTCTTTAAGAATGGCTTCATCCTCTTTACTAATGGAGGTTTGCTCTTCCTCCACATCTGTTTCTTCATCGTAATCATCCTCCAATGTCTGCTCAAATTCACTTATGAGCTGTTCTGTCTGTTTTTCTCCGGTTGCCCGCCAGAAAAAAGGGACTGCCATAATGGCAATCCCTGCTGTAATCAGTAGTCCTGCGACCACTTTTCTTATGCTCATATTATTCACTCTCCTATCGTGTTCTGCCCTCTCTGTCGGCTGAATAAGTGCCTTTATCCTCAGCTACAATTGCTGCAGCTTCCATCCTGTCATCTGCTTCTCTTTCTTCCTCCGGTCCGCTCAGGTCTGCATCCACAGCCTTTGCGTTCTCAAGGTCAAGCTGGGCATTCAGTTCACACTGTCTTGCCAGCTTTTCTTCCAGCTCCGTGCTGTATGCAAATGGCTTATCATACTCAGTCTTTGATGCTTCAAGGTCATTCTGGTACTGCTCAATCTTCTTTTCTAAGAAATCAATGTTCTCATGGAGTCCATTGAACAGGTTTTCAAGCTTCACCATACTGCCGACCGGACTGGTGGAAAGCTCTGCTTTATACTCTGTCTTTCCACGAAGCACCATATAATTGATGTCAAGGAAGTTCTTTTCCACAAGCAGCTCAAATCCATGGAATTTACCGATTGCAGTTGTCTCTCCGGTCTTACACTTGCTGATTGCTTCAAGCATCATGGTTCCACCATCCACACGCTCTGTGTAGGTTGCTTTGCCTATGGTAATGGCAAATTCCGGATTATCAATCAGCTCCTTATCCCTAGCCTTTACATCCTCACGGACATTGGCAAGCTTTTCTGTTGCTGTCTTAATGAGCTTCGGATACTTGATCATAAAGTTGTCCTGAAGTCCATATCTCTGATTGTCATAGGATGCCTTTAAGAGCTTTAATCTCTGGACATCATTGTCAATCTCCATCTTTTCCTTGATCAAGGGATTACCTGTAGCGACTGCCTTAATCTCTGCATAGGAAAGTGTTGCCTCGTCGATATCCTCACAGCTTCGGCTTACAGCCTTACTTGTCATGACCTGACTGATGAATCGCTGCTTATTTTCGACGAGCGACCAGTTGTATGCATCAAAGGTTCCTTTGGTGACATATCTGTAGATTGCAACCTCTTCATTTTCGTTGCCCTGCCTGATGCCTCGTCCCTCTCGCTGTTCAATGGAGCTTGGCTTCCACGGGCAGTCCACATGATGCATTGCAACAAGGTGTGTCTGCACATTTACACCTGTTCCACACTTATCCGTTGAACCGATAAGCACCTTCTTTTTACCTGTCCTCATCTCCTTAAAAAGTGCGTCCCTCTGTGCATCGGTCTTGGCATCATGGATAAAAGCTATCTCATCTGCCGGAATACCATACTGGATAAGTGTTTCCTTCAGATAATCATAAATGGTGAAGTCCTTATCCGGTCCCGGTGTGCCGATGTCCGAAAAAATAAGCTGGCAGCCTATATGACCATTGGCATTTCCTTTCTCATATTCTTTCCAGACATTTTCTGCTACCTTATTGAGCTTTCCATCCGGATTGTTCGGTGCATCCTTATCAATCAGCCTTGCATCGGTTCCCAGAAGTCTTGCCTCATGGGTAATCTTCAGGAAGTTATCCTCGCTTGGATCAACTCCACCGCCTCTGATACGCTCTGCCCTCACAACAAAATCTTCCATGACCTGCTTTACATACCAGTCAGGCTCCGACTCCACTATGATAGGCTTGCCGCCTCTGAGGGCTGGCACATCAAGGTCAAGCATGTCTGCGGTCTGCACATCAGCTACTTCACGAAAGATATTCATAAGCTCCGGCAGATTTGTAAACTTATTAAATCTGCTCTTAAAGCGGAATCCGCTTCCCTCTACAGTAAGTTCAAGTGCTGTTGTCACTTCACCAAAGTTTGCTGCCCATGAATCAAAGTGATAAATCCCCATCTCTTCAAGTGCCGCTTTCTGTAAGTAAAGCTGCATGACATACATCTCACACATGGTATTTGATATCGGTGTACCTGTTGCAAATACAATGCCCCTGCCATCATTTATCTCTGACAGGTACTGGCATTTAAGCTGCATATCCGTTGACTTCTTTGCCCCCGAACTGCTGATACCGGACACATTATTCATCTTGGAAAAAATCGCAAGGTTCTTAAAATTATGTGCTTCGTCTACCATGATAGAATCCACGCCAAGCTCCTCAAAGGTTATAAGATCATCCTTTCTGCTCTCATCAGATAAAGATTTAAGCTGTTCCTCCAGCTTTTTCTTCTGGCTTTCCATCTGCTTTACAGTCCAGCGTTCTCCGTTACGCTCCTTCATCTCATCAATCGCATAACTGATTTCCTCTATCTGCTCATTAAGCATTCGCTCCTTTCTCTCTGCTGAGATTGGGATTTTCTCAAACTGCGAGTGCGACATGATAATACAGTCATAGTCACCTGTTGCAATCCTTGATACGAACTGCTTTCTGCGGCTTTTTTCAAAATCACGCTCTGTAGCGACTAAGATATTTGCTGACGGATAAAGCCTTAAAAACTCTGATGCAGTCTGACCGATAAGCGGCTTTGGAACAACCATGATGGTTTTATTGGCAAGTCCAAGTCTCTTCTGCTCCATGCAGGCAGCCATCATCTCAAATGACTTTCCGGCACCTACACAGTGTGCCAGCAGTGTGTTTCCTCCGAGAAGGATTCTTGCCACCGCATTTTTCTGGTGTGGCTTTAGCTCAATCGCCGGATTCATTCCCGGAAACTGTAAGTGGCTTCCGTCATACTCACGCAGACGGATGTTATTGAATGTCTCGTTGTAATATTCCACATACTTCTGTCTACGCTCCGGCTCTGAAAACAGCCACTCCTTGAACTTTTCCTTGATCATGTTCTGCTTTTCCCTTGCAAGCATTGTCTCATTCTTATTGACTTCATAATGATACCTGCCATCTCCGTCATCAATCCTGTCCCTTACTGTTACAGTTTTAAGATTCAGCGTATCCTCAAAAATAGAATAAGCATCCATGCGGCTTGTACCATAAGTCTTAGTAGCTGCCACTGAATGCTTATCCATGCTTTTATTCTCGATGAACCATTCCATGCTCATCTTATTTAAGTGTACCTGAATGCCTGTATTGTAAAACTGGCTTCTGACTGCCCTTGCCCTCCTTGGCGTATTGAGAAGTTCATAGATAAACTGCTCATAATCAAGCGGCTCAATCCATGTCGTACCAATCTTTACATCAATGTCTGATGCTTCAATCCATTCCGGCTGCACCTTTTCAAGTGCTGCCACATTGCCTGCAAATCTTTCTGCCTGTGGATTGTCTGTATCCGCTGCCATAGCTTTTGCTGCACGAAGCTTGTCTCTCACATTTCCGGACAGATACTCGTCTGCTGTCTCCCAGCCGATGTCCGGATTGTTCTCGTTGTAACGGTCAGGATTTAGGAAAATCAGTCCATCCAGCTCTTCCACAAGAACTGCTCTTCTAAGCTCTGCCAAAGCATCATCACTTAGCGTTATCTCATCCGCTGTCTGCCCGGACTTTTCTGCAAGCTTTTCCTTTGCATTAGTAATATCCGGCTCATAGATAGAAAGCATATAGGCAGGGTTTACATATCCAAATTCATTGACGGATACATTTAATGCTTCCACAGCAGTCTCAACCCTGTCTATGACAGTCTTTGCCTTAATCGTCTGCTTATAAAACATATCCGCTTTTTTCACCTCCCCGTCTTCATTTACTTCCTCAAGACTGCAAAGAAGCGGGTAATCGCTGTCATCCCTGAATGCGATTCTGTTTGCTTTTGAAGTAATGGCTCCATACTGCTTTACAAAAGCATCATATTTTACATTAAGAAGTCTCTGCTTATCAGAAAGCTCCTCCTCGCTGCAGCCATCCATCTGGATATCAATCAGCTCTCTTGTTATCTGTCTGATTTCATCAAGGCTTCGGATTCGCTCCTCGGCAGTCTGTGATACTTCTTTTCTTACCATCTCGGAATTTTCCCTGTAATAGAGCTTTCCTTCAAAAAATGTGTAAGTGTAGTTTCTCACATCCGGATCAGCCGGGATAACTTCCTCCGTCTGCTCCGCCTCATCTGCCACTCTCTCAAAATCTGTCATCTGTGCTTTGATATTACCGATAGCTTTGTTTAATGCTTCATACATATTGAAGTTCTCATCATCATTCACACAGACTGTATATCTGCTGTCCTGTCCGTAAATCCTTGTGTCATACTCCATAGCCCCAAGCATCATTTCCGGATGCTCTGCAAAATAAGAGTTGACTGCAATGCCATTCTCGGTCACACCAAGGTGCACCCAGTCAGGCTCAATATCAATCTTTCTCTCCCTCTTCTGCAAAAACAGGATATCTGCTGTCACTTCGGTTCCTGCATTGTCTTTAAATGCAGTATTCGGAAGTCTTACTGCTCCCACAAGCTCTGCTCTTTCAGCCAGATATTTTCGGATAGTAGGATTTGCCTTATCAAGTGTTCCCTTTGTGGTGATTACTGCAACCATGCCTCCCGGTCTTACCTGATCAAGTGCTTTTGCAAGGAAATAATCGTGGATACGGAAGTTATACTTGTTGTACTTCGGATCAAATACCTTATAATCTCCAAATGGCACATTTCCGACAACCACATCAAAGAAGTTATCCGGATATGTGGTATTCTCAAATCCTGTGATAGAAATATTAGCATTCTGATAAAGCTGCTTTGCGATTCTTCCCGAAATGCTGTCAAGCTCCACTCCATACAGCTTTGCTTCATGCATTGTTTCCGGCATACTTCCAAAGAAGTTACCGATACCCATGGATGGCTCTAATACATTGCCGCCTCTGAAACCAAACTGGACAAGTGCCGAATTCATGCACATGGCAATCTCCGGTGAAGTGTAAAAGGCGTTATTTACTGTTGCCCTGGCAGCACTGTATTCCTCATCAGATAAAAGTTCTTTCAGCTCTACATACTCTTTGCTCCAGCCTGCGTTTTCCTCGTCAAATGCCTGTGACAGTCCGCCCCATCCGACAAACTTCGACAGAACTTTCTGCTCCTCCGGTGTGGCAAGCCTGTTTTCTGATTCAATCTGCTTTAGAGTGCGGATTGCATCCATATTCCACTGGTATCTGGTCTTGGCACCACCTTTTTCCATTTCCCAGAGATTATAGTGGAAGTTGTGCTTCGTCTGCCCGGCAACATTCTTCTCATTTTCAAGACTTCCTACTTGCTGTACTGGCTCCTGCTTTGGTGTAAAATCTACAGTTTCCTGTGATTCTGTATCAGCCTGAATATCTTCCACAGATACTGATACTGCATCATCTGAAACCACATGTCCATTCTCATCAATCTTGGTTTCCCAGCCATTCGCTATTGCTCTTTCCCTGGTTTCAAGACGATTGGCTTTTACACTATCCTCGATATCAAAGAATCTCTTATAGACCGGATTCATCTTATCCCTGTCAGCCTTCTGCTTTGTCTCCTGATAATACTTCTTCTGGTCTTCTCCGCAGTAAAATGGCTGTTTTACCATATAAGATAAGATTTCATATAACTCACGCCAATCGAGAGCACCTTCTTTACGCACACCATTCCTGTTCTTATAGCTGATCTTCACATATCCGCTTCTGATTGAGTACTCCACAAGACCATACTTATTGTTGGAATATGCCTTTCTTTCTGCATTATCTGTCCCTAATGCAATATCCCTGATAAGGTCAAGTTTATTGGGCATAAATGCAAAATCAGACTGCACCACATCCATAAGGAATGCCCTAAACGGAGTGTAGCAGCTGCAATCTGTTACAAGAATCTCCGCCGCATCACGCAGGTCTTCATCAAGCTCTGCAATACGCTTGGCATAATCAATCGGTGTAATATACTGAAGCTCTGATGGATCTTTTTCAGATGTTTCAGCTTCTATCTCTGCACCATATTCTGCCTGTGTTACCATGCGGTCTTCATCGGCAGTTTCCTGTGGTGTCATGCCTTTTGCACTTACATAATCTCTGTTAGAAGCATAGCTCTCCGGCTCATCCGGTATTGCATAATCATCAATCTCTGATTCTGCCTCTTCCGGTTCCACTTCCCGGTATTCGGCATCAATGACCTCATCATCCTCACGGAGTCCGTCCATCGCAAGCTCATCAATACGAGGTGTCTCAGGCTGGTATTCCCCTGTAAGAATAAGGACACCAAGCTCTTTTTCGATATCTTTCCATGAAACATATCCTTCAACCTCTCCATCCTCATCTCGCCACTGAAAACGCAGTCCGTTCCCATGAAATGTGTCATACCCGTGCAGTCCCAGTCCGTCAACCGGCCAGCCTGCACCTCCCTGACCATATTCTGCTTTGATACGCTTTGCTCTGGTTCCTGCATCAATCTCTGTTTCAAAAATCTTGCATACCCTGCCCTTGCCACCGATAAAACCTGTACCTCTCATAAGCACCTGCTTGATATACTCACCTGGTACTGTTGCAGACTTTTTGGGATTCAGATAATTGTATTTACCTGCTAATGCAGCTTTTCTGTCCTGTTCGAACTGACGCATAAACTGATTATTGTTTTCGTCCTCAGTATGAATGGTGCCAATGCTTGCCTGCCCGTTCTGGTCGAAAAAAAAGGAAGCCTGTGTATATTCGGCTTCCTTACTAACACCCAATGAATTGATTTCATCAAGTTCCCTATTCAGTTCTGTATCATCAGATTCTAGTGGAATCGCATCACTACCTGATGGAGTACCACTTCCTCTGCCTGCATCTTCGCCTGCTCTCTTATCTTCCACATCTCCATTGTCGATGACGGATCCTGTGGCTTGTGCTTCGCCAGATACTGCATCTCCAGTTGGTCGTACAGCTGATTCGCTTCCTCCTCTACCGCTGACATCTTCTCGTACATCTTCCCGAATCTCATCAGCGTCTTGTATCTTGCCGGCTCGTTCTCCTGAAGATAACTCATCGCCATCCTTCCGTATTTGCCCAGCTTCGTGAGATCCTCCGTCTCGTCCGGCATCTCTATCTGCGGATAAAGCAGTCCGTCCACTTCCTTGTAAGTCATTTCTTCTAACATATCCAATTCTCCTTTCGCTCTCGATTGCCTTTAAGTTACGACTAAATTCTCTAAGAACACTACAGGAGACATCGCATACAATGGAACCAAGACGGTAAATGATCTCTTCGTCTTTGATATTTACGATCTGACTAAAATCCTGTTCTTGCACAGATAAGTCAAATCCGCATCTCGTCCCTACAGCATACATGACACTTGCATATACAAGCTGCTCCATGTCCATTTCCATTTCCTGCTGTAAGCCATTGCGTTTCTTACTTTCTTCCTTTATCACACTACCTGATAGCTGCATAAGCTCGGTCATTCGATCTCCGAACTTTTCTTTTATTATAAGCCAAACATCTGTTCCTGTAAACTGTTTTAATATATTTTTTAGAGACTCCCTGTCGCCGTTATCGTACTGCTCAATCTGACCTTCTGACACAAGAAAATCCACATAATCCTTAAGATTTTCTCCCTCAAGGTCCCATGTCAGCTTAACATTCTTCCCTCCGGTATCACTGATATCAAAGATATATCTCATACGTGGATTCAGTGCCCTTGACGGGAAGATGGCGCAGCCTTTCGCACCACGCTTTACATATCTTCCCACCTTTTTCCAGGTATCATAATCTGCCATGAGTGTGCTTTTTTCCGGAGGTCTCTGAGCTGTTACCATAACGATATTGTCAAATTCATAGCGGTATAACTGACCTGCGACCTTTAACACATCCTTCCAGTTCTTTTCTGATCTGGTGATGTTACCAATCTCAGAATCGTATATCGCTTTGACCTTCATATCAACGCCCATACCTTTGTCCTCCTCTACTTAAACATCTCTGCAAACAATCCTTTAAATAGCTTTAACTCATCCTTATCCAGCTCGATTGCAAATTCATTGTCGATTGCCTGCTTTTCACATTTATCCTTTTTCTTTGCAATCTTACGCACCACACGAAGAAGCACATAGCACTCCTTGGACTTTGCAATGCTCTGTTTAAAGGTCAGCTCATCCTCATCGACTGACTTCTGTGTCTGATAGATAATCTCTTTTAACTTATCATTGATACCATCTACTTCCTCAAGGGAAATAATAACGGATGCCTTAGAAGCACCCGATCTGTCCCACTCCTTATGAAGTTCCTTTACTAAAAACTCCATGTTCTTAATTACTGTTGTTGAATCACTTTTCATCTTGTTCTTCCTCCGTTTTCTTTTAATGAAGAAGGGAGCTGACCTTCGCTGATAGGCGCAAAATCAACTCCCTTCATGTCCTCTGCTCCAAGGACTATCTGCTCTGCATAATACATATCCATTGCCTTATTGATGGCATCGTCAAGCGACTCTGCCTTTACTTTCTGTACTCGTGAAAGCACTTCTTTTATCTCAACATCAAATTCCTGCTCCATATGATATCGCCTCCTGTAAAAATCTCATCACCGGCTCTTTTCCTCCTTTACCTGTCTTTCCTTAAAGCCTCCATCGTACTTTCCATCTTCCAGCCTGTCGTAAAAACAATCCTCTTCAATCGTTCCGAAATCCTCATACATCTGGTGAAGGAAGTCATTCTGCAGCTTCTTTGGTACATCATCATCCTTTGACATATCCTGATAAAAATAGAACTTCTGCTTGAGCTTTGCCCGGTAATCATAGATATCCTCTATCTTTTCCGGTGTGCCATACTCTCTTTTGTATGCCTTGAAATTCGTGGTTGAGAGTGTGGAACCAAGATAAATGCCATGCTCCCACGATACCCCGATTGTGGTATTGTCCTTTGTAGGCTTCTCATCCTTCGGATAACGCTTATACTCTGTCGCACCAAGGGCGATTGTAAGGGAACCTGACTTCATATCCATCACCACAAGATTTCTTGGTGATAATGCTTCAAGCACCATGTAATCATGGTCATTGAAGTTATGGAATGTCTGTCCCCTTTCAAATAATCTGTCCACACTTTCATAATGTAGGTTAAAATCATCTACCCAGCCCTTATCAGTCATTCCAATCTCCTTAAGCTTTGCAACACATTCATAAGAACTGGCTTCTTTATCAAACCGAAATTCTTTGGAATCGTTATAAAATCCTTGAAGAAAGTGTCCGAGCTGTACATCATCCTTACAGAATCTTGCGGATATCGTTACATTTGCCGCCCTGTAATACTCTGTAAAGCTTTCCTCTTCTCCAAGAGTTCTGCCAAGACAAAGCATCTGATCTGCCAGTTCTGACATATCATCAATAGAAACAAATTTCTTATAATCGTCCAATGACATCTTGATAAAATGCAGAAACTCCGGAGTGGATTCGGGAAATA
>OLAM01000175.1_pt1 | contig 22055 bp, 17 predicted proteins | sample 1607581 | NCBI WGS metagenome assembly OLAM01 (sample SAMN02674606, study PRJEB24791) | human gut metagenome, SKBSTL068 | isolation source: stool | host: Homo sapiens | place: USA | reverse complement strand
TGAATGCACGCTTCAGGGGCTTGTCGGTCTGCAGGCCGACGATCTGCTCCAGATCCTTCAGGGTCTCGTCGATATAGCCGGGGCCGTAAGCGGTCAGGCTGCTGACGACTTCGGTCTCCATGTCCAGCACGCCGCCCTTGGCGCGCTCTTCCTTCTGCAGCTTCTGCAGGGCACCCCACAGCTTATTGGTGGCTTCGGTGGGACCGGCCAGAAAGCTCTCGTCGCCATCGTAGGGTGTATAATTCTTCTGGATGAAGTCGCGGACATTGACTTCCTCTTTCCAGATGCGGCCCTCAAAGCCTTCCCACTGTTCAAAATTGATCATTGGAACCTCCTTGCTCCATTCCATGCGCAAGTTAGCGCACTCTAACTATTGAGCCTTTGAAAAACCGCTTCTGTGCGGTTTTCTGGGGGCGAAACAGTCTTGAACTGCCGTCTGCGGCAGCTCTGACTACAAGGTGTAGACAAAAATGAAAACCTGCCCACAAAATCTTGCGTTACTATAATAACAAGAACCACTTTAAAAAGCAATAGAAAACAAGTGGGTTTTCTTCCAAAGCAAGGGGAATTCTTTGGGCAGAATGTAGAAAAAAAGCTAAAACCCCGGCGACACACACCTTTTTCGGGAAAAATTGCAAATTGAGGGTTGACAAGACTAACCATCTATGGTATTCTGTTCTCGCAGCGGCGGTTAGCTAATTCTAACCACGATGCACCAAAAAACGGAGCGTCTGCAAGCGCTCCGTTCCATTCCTCCATTCCATACTCTCTTTTTCTTGGCAGGATGCAGCATTCTGGTTTGCTCTGCATCCGCTGCGCGGCACACAGGGCTCTGGTACGGCACTGTGCGCAGATGAAAACAAAAACGGGACACTCAGCTTGACCACCTGAGTGCCCCGATTTTTGTTTTGTCCCGGCCGTTGATCAGCCGCATCCCGGGGAGCGGACAACATTCTTTACACCACCGCATCCCGCAGCAGCTGGTAGATCGCCTCCGCGTTTCCATCGGGGGAGCGGAGGAAGACGAATTTTCCGTTTACCTGGCAGACCCCGTCTGAATAGACGGTGAAAAGCAGGTTCTGGCTGGCATCGTCTGCAAAGCGCAGGGTGATGGAATGCGCTTCGTAGTCATGGGAGTAGGAGCGGGCATTCTGGCTGAATTTTTGGTAGCAGCTCGCGTTTTGCAGGATCTCGAGAAAAGCCTGATAGGTGTCATCGCCCGCAGAATAGGCACGGGTGGTGACCACAGAAGGGCTCAGGCTGACGGTATCTTCCACGCTGACGGAGACGGAAGTGCTTTTATTGATGTCGGTTTTCAGGTCAACGCGGCGGTTGGAAACGAATAACAGCACGAACAACACGACCCAGAGGGCCATGATGGCATAAAAACGGAGACTTTTATTTTCCATAAGGCGTTCTCCTTTGGCGGGCCGCACAGCTGGGCGGCCAGAGATCTTCAAAGAGTACGCTTTCATTATAGTGCCGGAACGCGCAGGATGTCAACTGTTCTCCAGATGCTTCTGCGCCGCAAAAGTGCCTGCGGCGCTGGCGGCAAACACAAAATAGTAGCTTGCGATGCGGAAGAGCATCAGGGTGCTCATGGCCTCGCCGCTGGTCATAAAGCTGCTGAACACCAGCAGAAAAGCCGTTTCAATGGAGCCCATGCCTGCTACATTGGGCAGGGCGTTGGAAAGGAAGAGCATCAGGCTGGTGAGCAGCTGTACCTGCCAGAAGCTCAGCCCGCAGGAAAGCCCCATGAAGCGGATGCAGAACCACGGCAGGGTGAACATCAGAAACAGCTTGAGGGTCTGCACGGCAAGAATACGGGCACAGCGGCCCTTGTCGGCCAGCAGGAGGCGGCTCTCGGTGGCCAGGGTGTCCAGCTGCTCCAGCCACTTTTCCCGGCGGGTCTGCCATGGTTCTGTTTTGGGCAGAAAGCCCATGGCCCAGCGGGCCAGCCGCTGCACCAGCGGCGAGACACAGAGCAGCACCAGCGTCACGATGACCAGCGCCACCACACAGTAGGCGGCGGGCAGATAGTGCATCACGCCGGAGGTGTTGGCGGCGAGCCAACGGTGCTGCAGCAGGAGCATCACAGTGGCATAGAGCAGAACGGTGGTCTTGTGGAATACATATTGCAGGGTCATCAGGCCCACACCGGGGCCCAGCGGCAGGCCGCAGTGGTAGAGATAGTAGGACTCCATGGGCACAGCCCCGGCACCCAGGCCGACCACGTTGCCAAAGATGCCCACAAAGGCGGCATCCAAGCCGCGCCGCAGGGTGAAGCCCGGCAGGCGGCAGCGGATGATGAGCCAGCAGACGATTCCCTCAAGCAGGGGGTATGTCAGGCCGATGGCCAGCACCAGCAGCACCTGCCAGAAGGAGAGCTGGGCCAGCGCGGTCGAGATCTCGACCCAGTGGCTGCTGAAGATGAAAACCACTACACAGGTCAGCGCCAGCAGCACCAGCAGAGAAAGGATCGCCTTTTTGCGGGAGGGCTGCTGGGGGGTGTTGGTCTGTTCCATGGGACAAGGCTCCTTTCACGATACTGCTTGCAGTATAACACAGAGGAACCTTGTTTTTGTGAACTGAAACAAAATTTTTCTCGTCACTTTGTGTGATATGATAAAAAAGAACCTCTCAGGCTCACTTCGTTTGCCAGGTTCGGGTTGCGGCTCCCAGCATCCACTTCGTGTTGGAAACAACACTTGTGTCTTGCTGGCCGCGGCCCCAACAGCAACGCCCTTTCTCCGCCACTGGCGGCGGTTGTTGCTGTTGCCCCTATGAGGAGAAGTGGCATTGCGAAGCAATGACGGAGAGGTTCTACGTTACTTTTTCGCTGTCAGATCTTCCACAGCAGCCCGGAGCGTCTGCTCAAAAGCCTCCTTGGAATAATACTGCTCGTACATTTTACGGCATTCTGTCCGCATGGAGGCCAGCTCTTCCGGGTGTTCAATGGCGTGCTCCAGCAGGACAGCCAGCTGCTGCGGGTCGTCGTTGTGGTAAACGAAGCCGTTCCGCCCCTCGGAGATGAGCCCGGCGGTGCCGGTGTGCTCCGATACGATGGACGGCTTGCCGAAGATCAGACCCTCGGTGACAAAGGTGGGCATGGGATCATCGCGGGAAGCACAGACCAAACCGGTGCACTGCTCCATCAGGCTCTTGATCTCGTCACGGGTGAGCCGCTTGCAGTAGTACACGTTTTCCGGGTAGTCTGCGGTCAGGGTGCGGACGGAGTCCATCATCTCCTTGTCAGCGGCCTGGCCCACAAAGAGGAAGGAGGCCTTCTCCCGTACCTCGGGCGGCAGCAGGCGGATGGCCTTGCAGAAGATATCGTGGCCCTTGCGGCGCTCAAAGGAGCCCACCGTGGCAAACAGCGGGCGGCCGTGGTTGTAGCCCAGATCGGTGCGGACAAAGTTCTCTGCCGCGTAATCGGGCAGGCCGTAGATGAGCGGCCGGATCTCGAACTCGGGCCGCACGGCGCGCATGGCGTTGGCGGCGTGGCTGCCCACCGAGTAGACCCGGACATTCTCTCCCAGCTGGGTGGGGATCTGGTGGGCAATGTGGGGATAGCCTGCAAAGGCATCATGGAGCCACCACAGCACCGGCACGGCGGTGCCGCTCAGGGCACGGACAGCCCGGGCCATGACCACCGTGTTGGCGATGACGAAGTCGGCACAGAGAGCCATGCCCCAGGCATCGGAGACATTGCGGCAGGACGACCGGGTGATGACCGAGGCCCCGGCATCCAGGAAGAGATGCAGGGAGCCGCCATCACTGGGGCCCAGCACAAGTACCTCATACCCCATGCTGCGCAGCACCGGCACGGCACTCACCAGCACGATGGGTGCGCCGGTCATATCCAGCACATGGCTCATAATAAAGGCACGTTTGCCGTGGGCCGAAAACGCATCCTCGGCGCAGATGCCGCGCTCGTAGTGGAGCAGGGCCTGCGGGATGAGAGCGGGCTTAGTGCAGAGCTGCGCGGCCAGCGCCAGCAGCTCGGGCACATTTTCGGGGTCATGGGCGGCGGCGCGGCAGCGCTCCAGCAGGGTGCGGCTGACCACGGCGCAGCGGTTCTGCGCCTGCAGCGGCTGACTCTGATAGAGGGCAGTCGCCCCGCCAAAGCCGAACACAACGTTGCAGACGGCGTAATCCGCCCCATCCTGCAGGGCTTTGGCAAAGAACATCAGGGCGGTGGACATCAGTTCCACGTCCTCGGCGGCCAGAAGCACGCCGTCCACGCTTGCGGTCAGCTCCCCGCCCAGCCGGTCCACCAGCCGGAACTTGCGGTGGAGCTGGTCAGTCAGGGTGGCTTTCAGGGCTGTGCTGCGGGCCGGTGCGCAGACCAGCAGATAGGTGCTCTGGGTGTTGCTGTACTCCTGCAGGGCCAGCTGACGCTGCTGCAGGGGGGTGTAATTGTTATACATGGCTGTTCCTCCGTTCCGCTTCTCAGTTTCCACGGTGGAACAGGCGCATCAGGCTGCGGATGGGAGCAGTGAGCTTCCAGCTTTTACTGGAAAACACGCTTTCCAGCGAGGTCTCGTAGGCAGTGCTCCGGGCCTGCAGATCGGCGTTTTTCTGGTGCAGCTGTGCGATCTCCTGCTGCAGGGCGGCCACCATCTGCTGCTGGGCCGCGGCATTCTGCTCCAGCTGCTGGATATGCTGCTTTTCGCTGTCCTTGCGCAGCTGGAGCTGCTGCACGCCCTGCAGCACGGCGCAGAACAAAGGCTCGTCCGTCAGGGTCTCCAGCGGGAAGTAGCCGTAGCTCACCACCAGCTTCATCCCGGCGGGGTAGTGGGTGGTGCCCTCCAGCCGGTAGTTGGGATCGTCGCCCAGGAACAGGGTGCTTCCACCGGAAAGGTTCAGGCCGTTGGTGGGCACGCAGATGATGCGGTCGTCTGAAAAGATCAGGTTGGTGATGCAGCAGGGCAGCTCACCCGGGTCGAACCGCAGGGCCTGCACGGCCACCGGCAGCTCAAAGGTCGCGGTCACAGCACCGGTCAGCTCGTCGGTGGTGCAGTCGGGCGCGGTCAGGGTGTCCTTTTCCGAAAAGCCGAAGCCTGCATCATAATAGAGCAGCGGCTGCAGCAGAGTGGGCGAGTCAGTATGCATCTCGCGCTGGGGGTGTGCCGCAAGGTAGGACTGCACCTTCTGTTCCAGGGCAAGGCAGCGCTCTGCCAGATGGGAAGCACCTTCGTCCGAAAGCTTGAGCTGCTGTTCCAGCTCGGCGATCTTTTCCTGCAGAGCCGCAGTGTTCTCAGGAGCTGCGTTGTTCATAACCGGATTCTCCTCATAATATTATTTCACTTCAGCAGAGGGTGCACCCTCTGCAAAAAATCAGTGTTTTGCCGCAAAATGACGCTCAGGCGCTTCGGTGCGGGCGCTACGCCGGCGGGGCGCTTCCGCCGCCTTCTGCTCCCGGCGGGAGGTGAGCCAGAACTTCAGGTCCCGGCGGCGCACCAGCAGCTCACAGATGAGCAGGGTGGAGCCCAGCGAAAGGGTGAAATGCAGCACCATGCCCAGCACCGGGTGAGCCGCAAACTTCTGGGGCATCAGATACCAGGGAATGGCCGTGAGCTCCACGGTGTGGACGCAGAAGATGAACAGCGAACGACGGCCAATGGCCTGAATGGCGTGGGTGACAACGTTCTCCACCCTGCGCTGGAACCAGATGACGATGGAAAGGATGCCCAGGCCCGTCACGGCATCCAGCAGGATGCTCACGGGGCCGAAGGTCCACTCGGCCATCGAGACGCAGTCGGTGCTCTTGGTAAGAAGCACCAGTGCGGCCACAGCCAGCGCCGCCGCGATCATCCCGCCGCGCAGACGGGGCGAGAGAGGCTGTTCAAAGATCTTATGCTTCTTGGCAAGGTAGCCCACATACAGAGCCGGAACGGTGACCATGCCCTGGCCGATGCAAAAAGGAGCCTCCCAGGTGATGCAGATGCCCCAGCCTAACAGCATGGTACCCAGCACCGCCCAGTTTATGTACTGCTCCGGGAAGATATTCAGGATGAGATCCAGCAGGATCCATGCAATCATCAGCGAGAGCAGATACCACATGGGGCCGCAGGAGAAGAACAGCTGGCCGAAATAGGTGGCCGTGTGGGGCAGGCCCAGTGCAAAGCCGCCCAGCACCTTGTAGGTCTCGTAGGTGGCGTTGTGCAGGCTGCCGAACAGGCTGTAATGGATGATAAAATGGAACACGGTGGTGGCAATGCCTGTATAGATGTAAGGCTTGAGCAGCGTTTTGAACTGCTGGTCGATGCACTTGCCGATGGAGCGCTTGCGGAAGCCGTAGCCGCTGGCAATGTAAAAGGCCGCCATCAGGGATTCGCGGTAGGCGAACATGCAAAAGGTCAGCGGGTTGATGTGGCTGGCATCGCCCATGGGGTAAAGCTCACCGGTGTGGGCAAAGACGATGGTCAGCATGCCGACACCCTTGAGCAGATCGAACATGCCCAGCGAATTTGCGGCACGGCGTTTGGTTCCCTCCATAAAAAGGTCCTCCTCTGCGCCGCACCCCGCCCCGGGATGGCAGAATTGCCGGATTTTTGGCGCATCATGTTAAAAATTAGAGATATTTATAATAAGTATAATGCTTTTTGCCCTTGCTGTCAATCAAACGCAGGGAGAAAGCACGATGGGCGGATACCGGGAAAAGTGTACCACACTCACGGCCTGCCCGCAACAAAAGGCAGGATTTACATCCGGGTGCACAGATTGACTGCAAGCTTAAGTTGCATATTTGTGCAATTAAATCTTGCATTTAAGCCCTCTATGCGGTATACTCTAGGCTAGAGTGCCCAGAAGATTCCATTTGGCGGAAACAAAAGGGAATGATTTAGCAAAAATAAACAGGGAGTGTAAAATAATGGCAAACAAGGCTTGTAACGAAGTTGTGACCGTGGCAAATATGCCGATGACCGTTTTTGATATGATCTCTGCGATGCAGAATAAGTATGCTGACCGTGTGGCGTTCCGCTATGTGGAGGGCAAGGACACGGTGGTGGAAAAGACCTACGCTCAGTATGTGCAGGATATCCGCAAAGCGACCGGCTACCTGCAGCAGGAGCTGGGCGAGCCCAAGGGCAAGAAGATCGTCATCCTGAGCCGCACCAACTATGAGTACGGCGCGGTCGTTTTCGGCACCATGATGGCAGGCGCTGTCATCGTGACCCTGAACCAGGGCAAGACCTGGGCCGAGCTGGAGTATGAGCTGGGCATGGTGGAGCCGGACCTCATCTTCAATGACGGCATCGATTACGGCTACCGCGCCCAGCTGGAAGCGCTCTATGGCGCTCGGCTCCGCCCCATGGATGCCTGGACCGCTGCCCCTGAGGCTGAGATGGTCAACCGCATCGACCACGAGGGTCTGCTGATGCTGATGTTCACTTCCGGCACCACCGGCCGCAGCAAGGGTGTGATGCTGAGCGAGAAGAACTACTTCACCGCCTGCCAGATGTACATCGATGGCCTGAAGTCCGTCCTTGACTATGAGGAGCGGCTGGTACCCCAGTACCTCGACCAGACCTTCAGTCACTTTACGCTGGTGCCCATGTTCCATCTGGCCGGTTTCATCTGCTACTTTGTCTATGGCATACAGGGCTGGACCCTGAATCTCTGCTGTGATGCCCGCGACCTGCGCCGGGATATGAGCCTGATGCACAGCGATGCCATGTCTACCCCTCCGGTGCTGGTGGAGATGATCTGCAACGAGGTCAAGCGCGGCCATGCCGACCGCCTGAACGGTCTGTGGAACCTGAGCTGCAGCTCTGCCATCCTTGACCCCGCCATTCTGAGCGATCTGGTGAAGAATGGCTTCTACATCAACCAGTGCTACTCCATGACTGAGCTGGCCGGCTATGGCCTGCTGAACGTGACCCAGGAGGGCGACCACCTGCGTGCCCTGGGCAAGCCGGACGGCTTCTGTGAGGTCAAGGTGGACGAGAACGGCGAGATCTGCGTCCGCGGCGGCTGCGTGATGCTGGGCTACTATAAGGATCCCGAGGCCACTGCCGAGACCATCGACAAGGACGGCTGGCTCCACACCGGCGACCTGGCCCGCGTGGACGAGGAAGGCTACTACTATATGACCGGCCGCAAGAAGAACCTCATCATTCTGGACAGCGGCGAGAACGTCAGCCCCGAGGAGCTGGAAAAGCTGCTGGGCAAGTGCGATGCCGTCAAGGAGTGCATCGTCAAGGAGATGGGCAAGAAGATCGGAACCGTGGTCTGCTGTGAGGATGACAAGCAGCAGCAGGTGAAGGAGTTTGTCACCGAGCTGAACCGCACTCTGCCCATGTACAAGCGCATCTCCGTGGTGGAGTGCAGCGCCGAGCCCCTGCCCCGCAACGCACTGGGCAAGCTGCTGCGCAAGTAAAAAACAAACGGGAGAAAAAGGAGCAGTCCATGGTAAACAATGTCTATGATCTTGTCACCCGGACAATGGAGCAGGAATTCTCCGGGCGGGTGGCGTTCCGCTGGGTAGAGGATGCCACCGGCACCGTGAAGGAAAAGACCTATGCCGAGTATGCACAGGATATCCGCCGCGCCGCTGCCTGGTTTGCCCGGAACATCCCGGAGGTAGAGGGCAAGCGGGTGGTCCTGCTGAGCCGGAACTGCTATGAGTACGGCGTGAACACCTTTGGCGCTGTGCTGGCCGGGGCTGTTCTGGTGACGATGAACCAGAAAAAGACCTGGGATGAGCTGAGCTGGGAGCTGGAGCTGGCAGAGCCTGCCCTCATCCTGAATGATGGGGTGGACTACGGCTGCCGTGAGCAGCTGGAGGCTGCGTATGGGGAGCGCCTGCGGCCGATGGATGCCTGGAAGGACACCGCGCCCGGCGGGCTGGAAAAGAAGATCGACCCCAATGCCCTGATGGTCATGCTGTTCACCTCCGGCACCACCGGCCGCAGCAAGGCCGTGATGCTGGCGGAGCGGAACTTCTTTACCGTGATGCAGATGCACGTTGCCATGGGCGACCACTTGCTGGACTTCAAGCACCGGCAGCTGCCCGAGGACAAAAACGATGTCCTGAGCAACTTTGCCATCCTGCCCCTGTTCCATCTGGGCACCTTTATCTGCCTGTTCTCCTGGCCCTTCAAGGGCTGGGCCCTGAACCTTTGCAGTGACCTGCGGAATTTCTACCGGGATCTGGGCCTGATGCACAGCGATTCCATTGCCGTGGCCCCGGTGCTGATGGAGAGCATCTACAAGGATGTCAAGCGCGGCCGCGCCGATAAGCTGAACGGCCTGTGGAACCCCTGCGGCAGCTCTGCCATGTTCGACAGCGAGATGCTGCTGGGTCTGGTGGAAAACGGCATGTACATCACCCAGTGCTACGGCATGACCGAGACCTGCGGCGATGGTCTGGTGAACTACGCCCAGGCAGAGCCCCATATCCGAGCGCTGGGCAAGCCGGACGGCCACTGTGAGTACAAGCTGGATGAGACCGGCGAGATCTGCATCCGGGGCGGCTGTGTGATGCTGGGCTACTATAAGGATCCCGAAGCCACCGCCGAGATCATCGACAAAGACGGCTGGCTCCACACCGGCGACCTGGCCCGTGAGGACGAGGACGGCTATTACTACATGGTGGGCCGGAAGAAGAACCTGATCATTCTGGGCACCGGCGAGAACGTCAGTCCCGAGGAGCTGGAAAGAAAGCTCAACGCCTGCCCTGAGGTGCAGGAGTGCGTGGTCAAGGAGATGGGCAAAAGGATCGGCGCGCTGATCTGCTGTGCCGAGGAAAAGCAGGCGGAGGTCCGGGCCTTTATCACTGGGTTGAACCGTACCCTGCCGCTGTACCAGCGGATCACGGCGGTGGAGTTCAGTGCCGAGCCCCTGCCCCGCAACGCCATGGGCAAGCTGCTGCGCAGGTAAGCGCGGAAATTGTAAAAAAAGCGCAAAACCGGGCGGTCGGTGTGTTGCATTTCCTCCATAAAACAGGTATTATAAAACACAGGAATGCCCCGCCGGCTGGCTAAACCGGCCCGGCGCGTGGCATACTGAAACTGCGCCCTTGCAGGCGATAAAAAATCCCTCACGGAAAGGAAGATTTTTTGATGGAAAGAGCAGAAATCATGTCTCAGATCCTGGCAATTCTGGAGGATGTGGCAGAGATCTCGCCCGAGGATGTCAACGAAAACAGCGTGATGATGGATGATCTGGATCTGTCCTCTATGGAGATCCTGACCGTCGTGGCCGATCTGGAAGAGACCTTTGGTCTGCGCATCCCCGAAAAGGAGCTGCGCAACTTTGTGACCATCGGCGATCTGGCCGATTATCTGACCGAGAACGCGGGGTAAATTCCGGATGCATGCAGAGCAGCGTGCGGTGTTTCAGGGCATCGTCTACTACTACCGTGAAAATCAGGTCCTCTGCCGCTATCAGGCCACGCTGAAGGAGGCCGTTGACCCGGCTCTTCTGCAGCAGGCACTGGATGCGGCCCGCCCGCTGGCAGAATATTATTTCTGCCATGTGGTGTGGGAAAAGCGGGAGGCCCGTCTGGAGCCCAACACTGCCCCCTGCCGTGTGCGGCAGGGCAGCACCCAGCCAAAGATCCCCGAGGAGACGAACGATTATCTCTTCTCGCTGGGCTATGAGGGGAACACGGTCTATCTGGACTGGTTCCACTTCCTAGCCGATGGCCGGGGCAGCGCGCCCTTTTTCACCCTGCTGCTCAAGCTCTACTGCAACCTGCGCTCCAACGCCGGTTTTGTGTGCGAGGCCCTTGCCTCTGACCCGCCCTACGATGTGGAACAGCTGCTGGCCCGCTACTCGGAGAGCCAGGTGGCCAACGACATGCAGAAGGACGTGCTGCAGATCCACGAGGGCACGCCCCATTTCCAGCGGCTGCGGCTGGACAGGCAGAGCCTTGTGGATCGGGCGCAGAAGGAGGGCGTGAAGCCCTTCAGCGCCCTCATGGGGCTGACCTGCCAGGCAGCGCAGCGGTATCTGGAAAAGAACGACCTTGTGTACAGCTATGCCGCCGACACCCGCGCGGCGCTGGGGGTGCCGCATGCCCTGTACAACTGCATTGCGTCCTTTCAGCTGTCCCTGCAGCTGGAACCGCAGGCCCGGCTCCACAGCTTTGCAAAGCGGCTCGACCATGAGATCCGGGAAAGCCTGACCCCGGAGCGCCGCCTGTTCCGCATGACCGAACAGATGGGCTGGGTGTATCAGGTGTTCCGGCAGAAGGCCGCGCTCAAGATCAGGAAGCGTGTGTTCCAGATGGGCGAGTACATCAGCGGCTTCCCGGCAGATTTCTGGGTCAGCTACATCGGCAGCCCGCTGCTGCCGCACAGCCCGGAGCTGGAAGCGTACCTGACCGATTTCCAGACCTGGGTGCTGCCGGACGGCGCGTCCCTTGCAATGGAGGTCACCAGCCTGCACGGCGTGCTGACCTGCTGCATTGAGAACAAGGTGGACAAGCCCGGCTACCTCGAGGCCCTGCGCGACGTGATGGAGCAGGAGGGCATCAGGGTGCTGGAAGCGGTACATATTTCCTGAAGCAACAATAACAGCGACCCCCCCAGTGCAGATCGCACCGGGGAGGTCGCTGTTTAGTTAGCATCCTCACCCTCTCCGTCATTGCTTGCGCAATGCCACCTCTCCCGAAGGGAGAGGCAAGACATCACAGAGAACAGATGCTGCTAAATCTGGGATTGCCCTTGGCTCCCCCTTTGGGGGAGCTGGCAAAGCCAAAGGCTTTGACTGAGAGGGTTCGCAACCTAAAAAAAGCCGCCACACATCGCTCTGTGCAGCAGCTTCTCTATTATAAGGTATTACTCCTCCATCTGCTTTGCCAGAAATGCCGCCGCCACGTTCACCGCCTTGAGCTGGGCGGCATCAGGCTGGGCGGTGCGGTCCTCCGTAAGCAGGCCCACACTGCCGGTGACATCCCCCGCCGCAATGATGGGCACGGCACACAGCAGCACCCGGGGCGAGCCCTCACAGGGCAGCAGTGCCTTTTCAGGGCTGCCATCGCTCTGGTAGGGTTTGCGGCTGTCCATCAGCTTTTCCAGCGGCTGGCTCACACTGCGATCTGCCAGATCCCGCCTGCCCGCACCGGATGCCGCCAGAATGCGGTCCCGGTCTGAGACAAAGGCCGTCAGGGCAAAGCACTTGCTCAGCACATCCACATACTGGGCCGTCACCCCGCTCAGTTCCCCCATGGGCGAATACTTTTTGAAGATGACCTCGCCGTCCCCTGTTGTGAAGATCTCCAGCGGGTCTCCCCTGCGGATGCGCTGGGTGCGGCGGATTTCCTTGGGGATGACCACCCGCCCCAGCTCATCGATGCGGCGCACGATGCCGGTTGCTTTCATAAGGTTCCCTTCCTTTCCATGTTCCGGTTTTGCTTCCAGATTTCTGTGAAGTATGGTTATTCTGTGGAAACAGGAAGGGAATTATTCATTCAGCTCCGGCCGGAGCCTTACCTGCGCACATACTGCGTCTTTCTGCCCGCGCCGATCCTCTCCAGAACGCCCTCCTCTGTCAGTTTTTTCAGCGCACTTTCAATCGAGCTTGTACCAAAGCCCGGGCAGGCCTCTGCGGCCTCCTGTTTTGTAAAGGCTCCCAGCTTTTCCATCGCATAACTGCGCACTCGTTCGTACGCCGTCACGCGCTTCTGTTCCCCGCCAACCAGATCGACCCGCTGCTCAAAATCCTGATAACAGGAGCAGATCACCGCCAGCATATATTTGATGAATGGTGTCGGGTCATTTTCCTCCTCATGCCAGTGCTGATCAGCCTGCGCCAGTGCTGCATAGTACTCATCCTTAGTCTCTGCAATTGCTTTTTCAATGCTGATGTACTGCCCCACAACATAGCCATTCTGATACAGCATCAAAAGGGTCAGCAGCCGGCTCATTCTGCCGTTACCATCATTGAAAGGATGGATACAGAGAAAATCCAAGATAAAACAGGGGATCAAAAGCAGGGGATCAACGAGTTCTCTGTGCAGCACATCCTGATAAGTGCAGCAAAGTGCCTCCACAGCACCCGGTGTCTCGTATGGTTCCAGCGGGCGGAACAGCACATGGCGTTCCCCGCTGGGAAGGGTCATATCGATCTCATTGGGTGTAGTCTTAAAATGTCCTCGATAGGTCAAATTCGTATATTTCAGCAGATCACGGTGCAGTTGCAGGATGTACCCCGGCTCTACCGGAATATAGGCATAGTTCTCGTGGATGAGATTTAAAACATTCCGATATCCCAATATCTCCATTTCGTCCCGGTTACGTGGAGTCGTTTTATCTTCAACCAGCTGTTTCAGGCGTGCATTGGTCGTGATGATCCCTTCGATCCGATTGGAGGACTCTGTACTTTGGATCTTTGCGATTTCCACCAGCCGCTCCAATTCAGCGGGCCTTTGTTTCAGATATAGTTCCTGTCGCCCCTTGCATTCATGGATCTTCGCAACATAAGACAAGACCTCATTATCCCAGGAGTATTCTGCAATCTTTTTATAATCAAATGTACGCATGATTCACCCATTTCTTCTCCCAGCCCGTTCTTCCTTCTCCCAATTATACGCTCATTTCGGGAGAAAGCACAAGAAACTGGGAGAAAGCTTTTATCGTTCTCGTCACTCGCAGCTCCTGCCGGAGCGCTGCTTATCCTCATACATCCGATGGTCGGCCAGGATGCGGATGGCACGCACATCGTCGCTGTCGCAGGGGTAGACCGCACAGCCGCAGCTGGTGCCAACCTGCACCTCTGCATCCTTCAGGCGGTAAGGCTCCCGGATGGCTGCCTTGATCTTTTCCACCCGGCTCTTGCAGAACCCCTCCGTTACGGCTCCGTTGACGATGAGGGCGAACTCATCCCCGCCGATGCGGAACACCGCATCGCTCTCCCGCACGCAGCCCCGCAGGCGGCTGGCCACCTCCTTGAGCAGCTGGTCGCCCACATCGTGGCCGTAACGGTCGTTCACAGGCTTGAAACGGTCAAGGTCGAGGTAGAACAGGACAAACGGTGTCCTGTTCAGCTCGTTTTCTTTCAACAATGCGTCAAAATAGCGTTCATTATACAGTCCGGTCAGGCCGTCGGTGTTGGCCAGGTCCTCCATCTGCTGGCGGGCCTCCCCTTCCTGCCGGAGGGCGCGCTCCTTTTCCTCCACGCGCAGGCGGGCATCGGTGCGGACACCGTGCACCAGCACGATGCCTGCGCAGAAGAACAGCCCAGCCAGCAGCAGGATGGTGGCGTTCTGGATCTTCCGCATTCCACTGTCCACCACGTCACGGCCGACGATGCCCACAATGGACAGATCCTGAAAGCCCACAGGCTGGTAGACCAGATAATAGCTCTTGCCCTCAAGCCAGCAGGAAAGGCTGCCGCTGCGGCCCTCTGCCACGTCCTGCCGGGCCCGGGTCAGTGTGCCCGCATCCACCTGCGCATGCTTCTGCAGGTAGTCGAACAGGTTGTCCATCCAGTCCTCGATCTCGCTCTTGGGCTCCTCCGAGAGCATCACATCGCCATCGGGATGGATGATGTAGCAGTCGCTCTGGCCGCCGTAAGCACTGCCGCCGATCAATTCCTCTATGGTCTTATTCCGATAGCTCACGGCAAGGCTGGTGTAGGTGGTGCCGTCGATCTCCACCGGCGCAATGGGCGCAGCGTATACCACCCGGCGCTCCCCGCTCCGCATGATGTAGCTGGACACCGTAGGCTTGCCGGTGCGGTACATCTCCTCAAAGGCCGTCCAGAGGTGATCCACTTTTTCATGCTTGCCCCGGATGCTCCAATATTCGCAGTTTTCATTGAACAGATACACGCTGCTGTACCGCCAGATCTCCCGCTCGGCCTCATAGCTGCGCAGGCGTTCCTCCGCCAGGCCCTCCTCATTGGCAGCCTGCAGACTCTTGCCCCACTCGTTCAGCATGTTCCAGTTGCTCCGAGAGAAGATGGAAAAAGACTTATCCACCTGCTCATAGGTCTCCAGCAGGTTGCGGGTGCCTTCGTCATAGAACTGCTGCCGGATGTACAGGATGTACCAGCACAGACCTGTCACCACGACCATCGCCAGCAGCAGCGCAGCTGCCGTCCATCTTTCTTTTTTCTTCCACATATTCAGTTTCTCCTCAGCAGAGTCCCAACTCTCTGCCCTTTTCCGGCCGCATTTCCACAGCCTGCGAAACCACGCAATTCCGTCGAATCAACACTACCAAATTCTGCTTTTTCTGTCAAGGCTTTCGTCAAAGATTATTCGCTGCAAATTTGGGGCATTCTTCTATCCTTTTGCTGCTGTGTATGTTATAATAAAATGTATGGATTTCTGAGGGGGTGCTCTTATGCAGCAGATCGTGATATTGGGCGGCGGTGCAGCGGGCCTTGCCGCCGCATTGGCCGCCGCCCAGTCTGCCCCGGCAGGGGCAGTGCGGGTGACGGTGCTGGACCGCAACCCCAGGTGCGGCAAAAAGCTGTTGGCCACCGGCAACGGCCGCTGCAATCTGGACAACACCGGCATTGCACCGGAACAGTATTTCACCGCTGACCCCGCCGCCCTGCGGCCCCTGCTGGCCGCGGTGGATGCCGCCGCACCGCTGGAATGGTTCGCGGCGCTGGGTCTGTACACCCGCACCGATGAGGCCGGGCGGGTATACCCCTACTCCAACCAAGCCGCAGACGTGCTGGCCCTACTGGAAGGCCACCTTGCCCGGCTGGGCGTGGAGGTGCGTACCGGCTGCACTGTGCAGACCCTGAGCCAGAACCGCAGCGGCTACACCATCCTGTGCGAGGATGCCGAGGGTCAGGACCAGACCCTGCGGGCCGATGCCGTCATCTGCGCCATGGGCGGCAATGCCGGGCCGCAGTTCGGCACCGACGGCTTCGGCACCCGATTCGCCGCCCAGTGCGGCGGAAAGCTGGAGCCGCTGTACCCATGCCTGACCGCCCTGCAGACAGCAAAGCCCAACCGATCTCTGGCTGGCATCCGGGCCAAGGCCGCTGCCACCCTGCTGGACCTCGACCGCCACTGCACCGTGGCTGTGGAAAACGGCGAGGTGCAGTTCACGGACTACGGGCTTTCAGGCATCTGCATCATGCAGCTGTCCGGCCATCTGGCCCCGGGGCGGGGGCCAAAGCGCCCGGCCGTTGAGCTGGACCTCTTCCCCATGCTGGATGAGACTGCCCTGACCGCCCTGTTTGCGGCCCGGGTGCCCCTGCTGCCGGGCAAGGCACCTGCGGATTTCTGGACAGGTCTGCTCAATCCCAAGCTGGGCCGCGCCCTGTGGGCAGCGGCAAAGCTGCCTGAAAAACCGGTGGACACCCTGCCGGATGCCGCCTGGCAGGTGTTGGCCAACGCGGCCAAGCACTGGCTGTTCGAGGGTCTGACCCCCTGCGGCTGGAAGCAGGCCCAGACCACCGGCGGCGGCCTGAGCCTGACCGAAGTGACCCCCAGCTTCCAGTTCAAGGGCTGCCCCGGCCTTTACTTTGTGGGTGAAACGCTGGACTGCGCCGGCAGCTGCGGCGGCTTCAACCTGCACTGGGCCTTTGGCAGCGGCATCGCCGCCGGGCGTGACGCGGTGCGGAGCCTGAAGCGGCCTGCCCCGAAGCCAAATAAAAAGAAGCGATAAAGAATGACCCTCTCCATCCCGCATCTGACAGACAGACTGCAGGGACGGAGAGGGTCATTTTCGTTTCAGATACGCTTGTGTCTCCCGGACCACCACTCCCGAAAGCCCCACCACGCCCACAAGATTGGGCAGCATCATCAGGCCGTTGAAGGTATCGGAGAGCGCCCAGGCCAGATCCAGCTTCATCACAGCACCCACCAGCACCATGGCTGCGAACACCAGCTTATATCCTGCGGCGGCGCGCTCCCCCAGCAGATACACCACTGCCCGGGTGCCGTAATGGCTCCACCCCAGCGTAGTGGAATAGGCAAACAGCAGGACCGACACCGCGATGAACTGCGGCCCGAACGCCCCGAACACCGTGGAAAAGGCCTGCCCCACCAGCGCGGAGCCTTCCACGCCGGTCAGCGCCGCACCGGTGTCCAGATCCACAAGGCCGCTGGTGAGTACCACAAGGGCCGTGAGGGTGCAGACCACCATGGTATCTGCAAACACCTCGAACATCCCCCACATTCCCTGCTGGACAGGCTCCTCCACGTTGGCCGCGCAGTGCACCAGCACCGACGCGCCCAGTCCTGCTTCGTTGGAAAAGGCTCCCCGCTTGAATCCCCAGCTGATGGCCCGGGCCATGCCGTAACCCAGCACCCCGCCCCCGGCGGCCTGCAAGCCAAACGCCCCCCGGAAGATGGCCGTGAATGCCGCCGGGACAGCCGCCCAATGGACACAGACCACGGTCAGCGCCCCGAACAGGTAGAACAGGGCCATGAGCGGGACGATGGCCTCCGTGACTGCGGCCACCCGCTTCAGCCCGCCCAGTATGACCCGCCCGGTGAGCAGGGCCAGCACGATGCCCGTTGCCACCGGCGGCACCCGGAACACCGCCTGCAGATTGCCCGCAATGGAGTTGATCTGGCTCATGTTCCCCATGCCGAAGCTGGCCAGCACGCAAAAGCAGGCAAACAGCACCGCCAGTGCCCGGCCAAAGCCGCCGCCCAGCCCCTCGGCCAGATAGTACATGGGCCCGCCGCACCATCTTCCGGCAGCATCCCGGCGGCGGTAGCAGATGCCCAGCACGTTCTCGGCATAACTGGTCATCATCCCCAGCAGGGCCATGACCCACATCCAGAACACAGCCCCCGGCCCGCCTGCCAGAATGGCTGCCGCCACACCCACGATGTTGCCGGTGCCGATGGTCGCCGCCAGCGCTGTGCAAAGGCTCTGAAACTGGCTGATGGCTTCATCGTCCGTGTGGGCAGTCACATTCCGGTCCAGGAAGATGGCCCCGATGGTGTGCCGCATCCAGTACCCGAAATACCGCAGCTGGAAAAAACCGGTGCGCACTGTCAGCAGGCAGCCGGTGCCAAACAGCAGTGCCAGCCCCACCGACCCCCATACCACACCGCCGACCACCGCGTTCACCCGCGCCAAGCTCTCCCACATACACAAACGCCCCCTGTGCTCTACTGTATGGCACAGGGGGCGTTTTCATGCTCGGGCAGCGGTTTCCGTATAAAAAAGAACATCCCGGCCCATCCTGTTCCAAAACGGAACGGAGGAACACGGGATGCACAAGAACGGTTGGAGGCCCTTCTGGGCGGCTTTGGGAGCGGCACTTCTGGTGCTGCTGCCGCTGGTGGGCGGCACAGTCCTGCTCACCCGGCAGATGGTGCGCACCCGCATCCAGACCGCCCAGCCCCAGAGCGGGGTGCCCATCCAGTTACCCCGGGCCGAGCACCGGATGACTCTGCTTCTCTGCACCGCCGGGGAACAGCCGGGCTTTTTGCTGGTCTACCTGAACGCCGCCCAGAACAGTCTGAACCTGCTGGCCGTGCCGGGGGAGCTGACGGTTCCCTTCAACGGAGAGACTGCCAGTCTTGCCCACTGCTACGGAGCTGCAGGGCCCGCCCGGTGCCGTCAGGCGCTTCTGGAGGTGCTGGGCCTGCCGGAGGATATGCTTTATCTGGCGCTGTCCCCCGCCGTGCTGGAAAAAACTGCTTCCCGTTACGGGCCGGTGCGGGTGGGGTTTTCGGGGGCACTGACTGCCGATGAGCTGGCCGAAACCGGGCTTTCCGCCGCCGTGCAGAGCATTTCGTCCAAGGAGGCCCACGCTCTGCTCTCCGGCTGGGATGCGGACGGCATCCTGCCGCCTGCCCGCCGGGCCGCTGCCCGGGCGGCAGTATGGGAAGCCTTTTTCCGGCAGGACATCGCCCTGCTGCCCGCCACCCTGCCGGATGCCCTGCGGGCCAGCAGCGCGGCCCTGCTCACCGACTTTGCAGCACAGGATTATACCCTGCTGGGCACGGTTCTGGAGTTTCTGGCCAACAACAGCGCCCTCCCCCACGCCGAGGCCCTGCCCGGGGCGTGGGATGCAAAAGCGGGCACTTACACGGTCACAGACGCTTCCCGGGCGGCGGTGCAGACCTTCCTCAGCGTTTCGCCCGCCTCGGGGAATGATGCCTCGCTCAGGGAGCCATAACCCAGCACAAACGTTCCGGAAAAATCCTGTTTTCCGCCGGTCAGGTCATAATCGCTCAGCAGGCTCAGGGCCACGCCCTGCGCCTTTGCGGCGGCGTGAAGGGCGGCATCCGGCGGGGCATTTTTCAGCCTTGCCAACAGATGCAGGCCGGTGTGCAGGCCGGTCAGGGTCAGCTCGTCCGATGCAAAAGCAGCGCGCAGAGAGGCAGCCAGAGCATCCCGCCGGGCCTTGTAGGCCACGCGCTCCCGGGCAAGATGCCGGGTAAAGTAGCCCTCGCGGATGAAGCGGGCCAGGGTCTGCTGCTCAAACCGGCTGACGGTGCCGGAATAGATCCGGTACTTTGCCCGCCAGGCGGGCAGCAGCTGCCGTGGCAGCACCATGTAAGCGATGCGGATGCCGGGGGCCAGACTGCGGGAACAGGTGGAAAGGTAGACCACCGGGCCGTCGGCCCCGGCCATGCCCTGCAGGCTGGGCAGGGGGCGGGTATCAAAGCGGAACTCCGAATCGTAATCGTCCTCTATGATATACCGCTGGCCCGGGCAGCGGGATGCCCAGTGGAGCAGCTCCGTGCGGCGGCCCGCCGGCATGGTCACGCCCGTGGGGAACTGGTGGCTGGGCGTGACATAGCACACCGCCGCGCCCGAGCCGGACAATGCTTCAACGGAAAGGCCGTCCGCATCCACAGGCAGGCAGCAGCACGTCACGCCGTTGTTTTCCAGCACCTGCTTCGCGCGCTGGTAGCCGGGGTTTTCCACCGCCGTTTTGCCGGGCAGGAGCGGGGCCAGCAGGCTCAGCAGATACTCCATACCGGCACCCACCACCACCTGCTCGGCGGTGCACCGCACGCCCCGGTATTCCTCCAGATAGTCCGCCAGCGCCTGCCGCAGCTCCACGTCCCCCTGTGCATCGCCATGGGTCAGCAGCTGGGGTGAGGAATAGAGCAGCTCTTTCTGCAGCCGGGCCCAGGTGCGGAACGGGAACAGCCCCGGGTCCACGCCCCGGGTGGACAGATCGAACCGGACGGGCAGCTCGGCTGCTTCCGGCGGAGCGGCAGATACTGGGGGCGGCACTTCCTCGGGCCGGGTGGGCAGGGCAAGATATTCCTGTACATAAAAGCCGCTGCGCTCCCGCGGCTCCATGTAGCCCTCGGTCGCCAGGATCTGATATGCCGCGTCCACCGTGTTGACAGACACCGACAGCTCTGCCGCCAGCCGCCGCTTGCCGGGCATCCGGGTGCCCGCCGGAATGGCCCCGCTGCGCATCTCGGCGGCAAGGCTCTCATAGAGCTGCTCGTACAGCGGCACCCCGCTGGCGGCATCCAGTGCAGTTGTCAGATGAAACATAAGACCCCTCCCCTTTTTGGGTGCTTTGCCAAACTGACCCCATAAAAAAACTTTATTCTGGGTATTTTCATGGTGCCAGTTTCGCGTATAATAGGAGCATACCAACCACACACCCAAATGTCAAGTAGTTTTATGGGTAAGTGGCTTTGAAACGGACGAACGATCCTGCAGAGCAGGATGGAGGGGGTTCGCCCCGAAAAAATTTGGAGGGAAAAATCATGTCTACAACTGCAATGTGGCTGCTGCTGGCTGTGGTGATCGTTGTCATCCTGTTCGGCAGTGTGCTGTACAAGCGCACCTTTACCACCAAGGAGCTGGCCCTGACCGGCGTTATGGCCGCGCTGAGCCTGGTGGCATACCTGTTCTTCCGTGTGCCGTTCTACGGCGGCTCCTCGTTCCATCTGGGCAACACCTTCACCGCCCTGACCGCCCTGCTGCTGGACGGCGTTTCCGGCGGCCTGGCCGGTGCGATCGGTCTGGCTCTGGCCGATATCCTGGCCGGTGACCCGGGCTATGCCGTGACCACCTTTGTGCTGAAGTTCATCATCGGCATCACCTGCGGTGCCGTGGCCCACAAGGTGTTCAAGCTGCGCGATCTCGACCGCCACAGCAAGGGCTACCTGCTCAAGGTCATCGTGGCCGGCGGCTCCGGCCTGCTGCTGAACGTCATCACTGACCCGTTCCTGGGCTATTTCCGCAACATTTACATCTTTGGCCAGGAGTATACCGTGGCACAGGCCCTGTCCAAGATCGCCGGTGGTGTCACCTTTGTCAACAGCGTAGCCTCCACCATCTGCGTTGTCATCCTGTATCTGGCCCTGCGCCCGGCTCTGGAGCGCGCCGGTCTGCTGCCCAAGGGCGAAAAAAAGTAAGCCTCTCATCTCTTTCTGACGCATAGATGGAAAGTCCCCGGCCTGTATCCTCAACATGATATGCTGCCCCCAGAGTAGACAGAGTAAAAAGAAAGCTCTGCGTACTCTGGGGGTATTTTCATGTCATGCAAGAACAATCACGATACAGCGGAAGTAAAATATCAAAAAAAAAACATCCCGTGTTGGACGCTGCAAGCTCACGTCCGTGCCATGAATCGAGCGTCCTAACGCCGATTTGCACAAAAAATTCGCCGTCTCCTTGTGGAAACGGCGAACAAAAATCTTATATTATTTTTTTGTCTCCTTGACGGGGCACTTCACGGGCAGGCGATGTGGGACAGAAGCGCAGAAGATCAGCCCTCGATGAGCTCAACGGTCTTCATCTTGACGGGGGTGGTTGGCTTATCGTTCCAGTCGGTGCGGACGGAAGCAATCTTATCCACAACCTCCATTCCGGCAACGACCTTGCCGAAAGCGGCATACTGGCCGTCCAGATGGGGAGCGTCCTTGTGCATGATGAAGAACTGGCTGCCGGCGCTGTTGGGGTTCATGCTGCGGGCCATGCTGATCACGCCGCGGGTGTGCTTGATGGGGTTGTTCACACCGTTTGCAGCGAACTCGCCCTTGATGTTCCAGCCCGGGCCGCCGGTGCCGTTGCCCAGCGGGCAGCCGCCCTGGATCATAAAACCGGGGATGACACGGTGGAAGGTCAGGCCGTTATAGAAGCCCTCGCTGACCAGCTTCTTGAAATTCTCACAGGTGATGGGGGCGACTTCCT
>OLAM01000158.1_pt1 | contig 24034 bp, 18 predicted proteins | sample 1607581 | NCBI WGS metagenome assembly OLAM01 (sample SAMN02674606, study PRJEB24791) | human gut metagenome, SKBSTL068 | isolation source: stool | host: Homo sapiens | place: USA | reverse complement strand
CCCACAAACATCAGCAGTGCCACCAGCAGCTTGCTGTCGTCTCCCAACTGCGGGGTAAGGTTCAAACTGGACCCCACCGTGCTCAATGCCGACACACACTCGAAGGTAATGGCCAAAAGCGACGTACCCGGCTCCAGAATGCTGATGATGAAAATAAACAGCAACAAGACGCCGAACGACATCACCACCGTGGCATTGGAACGACGGATAGAATCGTGTGACAGCTCACGGCCAAACACCTCTACCCGTTCCGTGCCGCGCAACACAGCCACCAGATTCAGCACCACTACCGCAAAGGCATTTACCTTGATACCGCCTGCCGTAGACTGTGAACCGCCTCCCACCCACATCAGAAACAGATATATAAGCAATGTCTGTACCCCCAAGCCTGCCAAGTCCACACTGGTAAAGCCTGCCGTACGGGGACACGTGGCATTGAAAAACGCCTGCGTCCACTTGTCTGCCACCGACATGCCGGCAAAAGCGGCATTCCACTCAAAGACAGCAATGCCCACCGTGCCCAGCACCAACAGCAGGAAGGTGACTATCAGTACAATCTTTGTATTCAGGTTGTACAGATGGTAAAAACGCCTGCCATCCCAATGCCACGTACGCAGGAAGTGCCACAGACGACGCAGATGGTAAAGAATAATATCCTTGAAATTCACCAGGATGGGGAAACCGATACCCCCCAAAATAATCAGCAGAGATATATAGATGAAGAACGGGTTGTGCCCCGTCATCACCAACGGATTGCCCAGATTTCCGGGCAACGTGGAGAATCCCGCATTGCAGAAAGCGGAAATGGCATGAAAAGCGGAAAAAGCCAGCTCTTCCTGAAGGTCCATCCCCATCGTCCCGTGGATGTCTCCCCAGATGGCAAGCATCCCTATTCCTTCAATCACCAGCGTAAAGGCCAGAATATAGACCAGGGTGGAGAGCAGAGAATTCAAGGAATTGGAACTCACCATGTCGCGCACCACTAACTGATTGTACAATGAGGTATTACCCATGAAGAACATGGCAAAAAAGCTCGTCAGTGTCATCACTCCCAGACCGCCTATCTGAATCAGCAGAATGATTACCACAAAACCGGTCGGGGTAAAAGTGGACGCCACATCGACAGACGTCAGCCCCGTGACGCACACCGCACTGGTGGATATGAATAGCGAGTCGACCCACGATATGCCGTTCACCGTGCAGCGCGGCAACATCAACAACCCCGTGCCTATCATTATGATTATCAGAAAGCTGGCAGCCAAAATAAGCGAAGGGTTCGTACGCCGCCCCAGCAACCGTACCAGCCCGTTGGAAAGGCTGAAAAAGGAAAACACCAGCAGCAGGACAAGGTGATAGGCCTTGCCATGCAGAAATTCCCAGAACTGCAAGATGGCGCCCTCCTCCTCCGGACGATGGAAAATGACCGGAATAAGGGTCAGATAGAGCAGAATGGTCAGTATCCAAGTGAGCTTACTGAACGTGCGACGGGTATCCTTGTATTCCAGCAAAATGCGCAGAGTGACGTCTGCCAGAAAAACAATCCACACCCCATGATACAAGCGCTGGAGCTGATGCGCCTCGACCTCTGAAATCGTAAAGCCATGCTCATAGACCACGCCGACAATCAGCAGGATGGAGGCCAAATAAGTGATGGAAGTCATTACTCCCACTGTCATCCGTACGTAAGGGTGAATCCATTTATTTTGATACAAAAGGAATTTATGATAAATCTTCATAAATGCATCGATTAATGAAACGCGGCAAACTTAGACAAATATACCTTGATATACAAAAAACAAAAGGAAAAAGAAATTGGTTCAAAAATAATAGCTACATTTGGGCATTGAATTATTAATAATTTTAACCACTATGAGCAACAAAAAGAAAAGATTCATTCTCCCGGAAGAGGAAATCCCACAGTACTGGTATAACATACAAGCCGATATGGTGAACAAGCCCATGCCGCCGCTTCACCCCGGCACCAAGCAACCGCTGAAAGCAGAAGACTTGTATCCTATCTTTGCCGAGGAACTCTGCCGCCAGGAACTGAATCAGACCGACGCGTGGATTGAAATCCCCGAAGAGGTCCGCGAAATGTACAAATACTACCGCAGCACTCCGCTGGTGCGCGCTTATGGATTGGAGAAAGCACTCGGCACACCGGCACATATCTACTTCAAGAACGAGAGCGTCAGCCCGATGGGCTCGCACAAGCTGAACTCCGCCATCCCGCAGGCGTACTATTGCAAGCAGGAAGGAGTGACCAACGTGACCACCGAGACCGGTGCCGGACAATGGGGAGCTTCCCTGGCATATGCCGCCCGCCTTTTCGGGCTGGAAGCTGCTGTCTATCAAGTGAAAATCAGTTACGAGCAGAAGCCCTACCGCCGCAGCATCATGCAGACATTCGGTGCGCAGGTTACCCCGTCTCCCTCCATGTCTACCCGCGCCGGAAAAGATATACTGACCGCCCACCCCAACTATCAGGGCTCGCTGGGAACAGCCATTTCCGAAGCCATAGAGCTGGCACAGACCACTCCCAACTGCAAATATACCCTCGGCTCCGTATTGAGCCACGTGGCCCTGCACCAGACCGTCATCGGACTGGAAGCCGAAAAGCAGATGGAAATGGCAGGTGAATATCCCGACACCGTCATCGCCTGCTTCGGAGGAGGTTCCAACTTTGGCGGTATCGCTTTCCCCTTCATGCGCCACAACATCCTCGAAGGAAAGAAAACACGCTTTGTCGCTGCCGAGCCCGCCTCATGTCCGAAGCTGACACGCGGCAAATTCCAATACGACTTCGGAGACGAGGCTGGATACACTCCGTTGCTGCCCATGTTTACACTGGGACACAACTTTGCCCCTGCCAATATCCATGCCGGCGGCCTACGCTATCACGGTGCAGGTGTCATCGTATCACAACTGCTGAAAGACGGTTATATGGAAGCGGTGGACATCAAGCAGCTCGAATCATTCGACGCCGGTTGTCTGTTTGCGCAAGCAGAGGGCATCATCCCCGCCCCCGAGTCCTGCCATGCCATTGCCGCCACCATCCGCGAAGCGAACAAATGCAAGGAAACGGGTGAAGAGAAGGTGATTCTGTTCAACCTTTCCGGTCACGGACTTATCGACATGGCATCCTACGACAAGTATTTGTCCGGCGATTTAGTGAATTACGAGCTGACGGATGCCGACATCCAGAAGAATCTGGACGAGATAGGCAATCTGGCTTAATAGATATTCGCCATACTGACAAGCGGTTCATAGAGTTTCTCTATGTCCTGCGAGTCCATCTTAATCTGTACCTGGTCCCCCGGAATCAAACGAGTTCCTGCGGGGACCAAGTTTTTTCCATCCCGATGCACATTGATAATGACGCAACGCTCCGGCAGGGAAAGTTCGTCCACCAGTTTCCCATCCAGATAAGAGTCCGTCATAATCTCCACCGAAAGCGTATAGCGCTTCTCCTCCTTAAAATAAGGAGCATGAATCATATCTTCATAGAGGGAGACATTGGAAGGCTTCATTTGCAGCAGTTCCGTAAAATAGTAAGTCAGCCCGCCTACCACCACCGAAGGGTAAAAGACCTCAAAATGCCCCGTAATCTCCGTAATCAGCACAATGGCCGTGAGCGGTGTACGGACCACGGCCACCAGAAAAGCCGACATGGAAACAAGCATGATATAACTGACATTCTCTTGCCCGATGACACCGTACCTCACTCCTACCAGACCGACAATCTGTCCCAACAACCCTCCCGTAACCAGCGTCGGAATGAAACTGCCGCCCGGCAATCCGGAAGAGACAGAGAAAACGGAAAAGACGAAATGCAGCAACATGACAGCCGTCACCCACATAATCTGCGTACTGCCGTTCTGTGCCTGGGCCAGCAGAAACTGCTCCCCGCCTCCAGTCAGATTGACCTGCATCAGCGAAATGATGTAGGCCACCAGCACCAGATAGAACATCTTGACATACGCCGGAGAATTGACTTTGGCATACACATGCCTGAAAGCATTCATGGTGGAGGAGTAGAACTTCCCGCATACGGAGACAATCACCGCCAATATCAAGAAATACTTCATCTGGACAAAGAAGGCGAAAACCGGTTCCGTTACTTCTATCAGATGGTAAGGATTCACAGGAAAGACCATGCTTGCCACGGTTCCTGCCACAACACCCGCCAGCAAGGTAGTGATGGCCGTCTTAGGGGCATCGAAGCGTTCAATGGATTCTATTACAATGAGCGAGGAAGCCAGTGGCGCTGCAAAAGCCGCAGCGAGCCCCGCTCCCGCCCCGGCTGCCAGCAACTGTTTCTGTTCGCCTTTCAGGATATGGGTCCAGCGAGATACCAGGCTACCCACATAAGAGCCTATCTGCACGGAAGGCCCTTCGCGTCCCAAAGACAGCCCCGCCGAGAAGGACAGAATGCCCCCTACAAACTTGGATACCATCTCGATGAAAGGATGCCGGTAAGTGATGCGCCCGTTAATCACGCCGCGTGTCTGCGGAATACCTCCCCCACCGATAAGCGGCATTTTCCCCACGAGCCACATGACGAAGACGAGAATGCCCCAAGAAAACAGAAAGAGTGGAATGTGCCAGTACCAGGCCGGATGCGAAGCGAAGAAACCACTGCGGAGGTGGAACAGATAATAGAGAAGATAGTGATAGGGCACAGCGACCAGTCCCGTCAGCAAACCGACGAACATGCTGACGAAATACAACCGGGCATCCACCAGCTTCAACTTCCAGATGTGCCAGCCGCGTACTGTTTTCCAGTTCTTGACCCTCGTCCAAAGACGTTCTGCCTTATCCCATAGTTCCATAACAAAACAACTCCCGTTAACTTGCGCTTTACAACAACAAGCAACGGGAGTTGTTTTATACAGAAACATTATTTACCAAAATCTGTTCTTTGCAGGATTATACTCAAATCCCACGAGCTTCAATTTTCGTACAATGTCCTCTTTCTCTACGTTCATATCCTCGCAGAGCGCGTCCAGCGAAGGATAGAAATCACGCAGTTTCATGTTGATGAAGCTGTACAGCATCACCGGGTCCTCAGGTAATCTCATAGTTACAATCTTTAAATTTAAACTAATACCGGGGACAAAATTACAATAAAAAAACAAAATAGAGATAATTTTAGTGTAGAATATACAACCTACCCACCGCAAACGATTGAGGGCCATGTTTACGGAGCTTCCGTCTGCTCTATCTTCAGGGACACCTTTTCGATGATCTTTCCAAGCTCCTCTTCCAGCGGAATCACATTGAAGTCGCCCCAGAAATCGGCATCATACTTGAAGTTGGTTTCAGAGAAGACGGTATGCACCGGCAACCGTTCCGCACGCGGGAAGCGCGTCACGTTCTCCCCGTCAATCCGGCAGGTCACCATCTCGAACCAGGTATACAGAGTGGGATTACTGAAGAGCATGCGTTTTCTCTTCATCTTGAAGTAAAGGTCGCCACGGATGTGGTGGACATAATAGGTACCGTTCCAGGGTTTGTATGAGACGGTATAGACAAGTTTCTCCGTTGTCAGCCTGATTTTCGGAGCCTGGCGTATCACGAAAAGCCGTGTGGCGGCCTTCACATACCGGGGATGAATTTCGAAGCGGGCACGCAGCAAGGCGCTGTTCTCCGAGTCTATATAGAGTTCTCCGCAGAACAAAGGCTCCTTTACCCCACGTTTCTGCTCAAAGTAGACGACGTTGGCAGTACGGTCGTCCACCGATACGATGTCACCCGAAGTATAGGTATAAAGTTCCTCGCCGGATTCCAGCAAGAGGAAGTCTGGAAGATTCTTCATGATGTCCAACTGCAGACATGCCTCCACCCCGGAGCTGATTTTGGCAAGCACACTGTCCGTCTGCTCCCGGTTATCTATCTTGCTCATCTTGAGCAGTTTCACCTGGTCTTTCTGTCCGGGTTCCATCGTCGGTGATTTGTAGACCTTGAAAACGGCCTCCGTCAGGCTCTGGAACTTGTTCTTCAGTTGTACACCTTCCCGGTAGAAGGTGGTCAGATAGACCGGAGAAGTGGAGCAGTTCCTATCCCGGTGCTCTATCATCTCGCGAAGCAGCTTTTTAGGCTCCACCAAGCGGATAAGCACTTCTTGCAAGGAAATGACTTTCGGCTCAAGGCTCAGGACATTGCTGCGTCCTTCCAAAGCAGAGGCTTCCACCGTTTGCCCCACATAACCCAGATGGGAGAAGGAGAGCATGCAGCGCCTCAACGAGTCGGGCAGGTTGAGCCGGAATTCACCGTTCTGGTTGGTAATGTTACCCAGTGAGGTTCCTTGTGCGATGACCGACGCACTGACGACGGGCTCTCCCGTCTCCTTGTCCAGCAGGATTCCGGCAATGGTGGAATATGCCGGTCGGGGCGGCAGGGGTACCGTTTCTTCCATACTCTTCCTTTCTGCCGCCCGTGTTATCAATATATGGTTGCCTAATACCTTCAATTCGAGGTTCCGGCTGCCGGTTATCCTATGAATGGCCTGCCTCACGGAACACTCCTGCTTCCTGACCCTCACCACTGAGTCGTTATGGATGACCTTACTATCATAGATAAACAGATAGCCGGACTGCTCCGAGACTTTCCCCAACAGCGCATAAACCGTTCCCTTCATTCCAGGCAGCCGGACGATGCGGTCCAGCACATCGCCTCCGTCCGCTCTTGCACTGCCTGCCAGGAAGAAAATGAAGAGTGGCAAATGGAGAATGAAGCATTTCATTGAATTCATTGTTCCGACAATATCAGTCTATTGCCCTGACGTGTACACTTCAAGTCGAACGTCCAGCATATCAGCTCGGCCACAGACTCCGGGGAGTTATTCGAAAATTCGACCGTCAGCCGCCGTTTGCCCAGGGTTGGTGACGCGGCTTCTATCTGCCAGCCGGCAGACTCCTTATTGATGGCACGCAGCACATCCTCCAGGCACTCGTCCTTGAAACGGATGTTGCTGGTGTAGCGGTCAAAGAGCTCCGGATTCTCCGTCTCGCTGACGAGCAGACTGCCCCCCTGCAAGATAACCGTTTCTCCCGCCTCTACAAAGACCGTCTGTTCCTCTTGTTTCAGCAGCACCTTCACCTTCCCGCGCTTCACGGACAAGCTGAAGGGGAGCCCTTCATTGCTCCTGACATTGAAAGCCGTGCCCAGTACCTCCACACGCACCCTCGCCGTCTCAATCGTAAAAGCCTGCTCGGGTTTCTTTGCCACATCGAAGAAGGCTTCACCCTGCAGGTTCACTTCCCGCTTGTCTTCCGCAAAATGTTCGGGATACTTCAGCGTGCTTTCCTGCGCCAGATATACCACCGAACCGTCTTCAAGGGTCTTGACCAGTGTGGGCTTCTCCCGGTTTTCCTCCGTCAGCAAGCTACGACTGTCCCCACCTTGTTCCGGTACGGCCCACCATGCGGCAAAACATACGATTCCGGCAATCACGGCTGCCGCAACGCTCCCCCACTTGAGGTAAAGCCTGCGGTGCGTTGCCGGAGCGTGTTCCGCATCTGCCGGCAGCAGGCAGTCCGTTTCGAAGCGGGCATAAAGCCGTACCCATGCCTCGTCGGTCCTTGTCTTCTTTTTATCTACTTCCATCATTGTGTCCGGATATAATTATCAATTTCGTTTCGTAAGGTTCGGAGTACCTTGGTCATTTCCGCTTCCACCGTCTTGACGGACAACGAAAGCGACAAGGCAATCTCTGCATATTTCTTCCCCTCCATGCGGTGCATCCTAAAAATCTGCTGCCGGCGCCGGGGCTGCTTGTCGAGCGTATGCCGGATGAGGGTCTGGAGTTCCTCGTACTCCAAATGCGCGTGGGGGTCGGACGAATAGCCCGGCCCGGACTCCGTACGGACAGATGCCCGATAGCGCTCCTTGACCTCCTGATGCTCACAAAACTGCACGGCTTCATTTCTCACAGAACGGTAGAGATAGCTTTTCACGGACTGGAATACTTGTAACCGCTCCCGGTTCTTCCACAGCACGTAGAACAGCTCCTCCACAATTTCCTCGGCAGACGCCGTATCACCCGTGATGCCCGCAGCATACCAGCAAAGAGGGGAATAATACCGGCGGAAGATTCCTTCGAACGCCTTTATATCGCCCTCCTTTATTCTGGCCAGTATCATCAGTTCGTCCAGCATACACGGTGTTTTTTCTCGGTTGCTCCAAATATAAGGAAAACTATCAGATAATCAATTGGATTGTTTCCGCAATTTATTGACTGCATTCTCCAGGGATTCCGTAGGTTCTATGATATTGTAGTTCCTCCAGAAGTCTTCGTTCCAATACTCATCCACCAGGTCGTAGAATACCTGCTTCCGTTTGAAGGTGTTCTTGTTGGAGATGCCGGAGAGAGGGCTTTCCGTCCTGTCGGTCACCACCATTTCGGAGAAAGCGGTGTAGCTGGAGGAGAACAGTCTTTTTTTCCAGTCGCATTTAAAGCGGATGACATTCCGTATATAGTTCAGGTAAGTCTTGGTCCCCTGCTGCTTGTAAGTCACCAGATAGGCGACTTCCTGCGGGCGGAACCGCAAGCCGACGGGCTTCTTATGCAGAATGGCCTCCACTGCCTTCACCCGGTTTGCCATGTCCAGGCCAAACTCGGCACGTGTAAAGGAGAGCCGTTCGTAGTCTATATACAGTTTCCCGATGAACAAGGCATACATCAGGCTGACCCGCGGACGGAAGCTGACTACATACTGCATGCGGTTATCCAGATTGACGGGGTCCTCCATACGGAATTCATAATAGTCCAGATTGTCCGTGCTCAACAGCGCATCGCCATTCTTCACAATGTCCAGATAAAGGGACAAATTGGGGCCTCCCACCACTTTCACAGCCAGCGTGTCACTCTGCTTTTGGCTCAGCAGGCGGCGGCCTTTCAGCAGCTGCACCTTGTCGCGGTCTACATCGCGGGAGTTATAATCCGTCTTATAGACATCCATCACTGCCTCGGACACGCTGATATAGCGGCGGCGCTTCTGCACGGTTTCCCGATAGAAGGCGGTCAGCATGTTGTCATTGCCAGAATAGTTTACTGGAATTTTCTTGATGGCCTCTTCCACTATGACGCGGGGATTATTGCCATAGACCACAATCTCGCTCAAAAGATTGGGAGCCGGTATCATCCAGATGGTCAGCCCGCCCTTTTTTTCAAGTTCTTCCAGAGAGAGGTGTGTAGTGAGATAGCCGATATGGGAGACTTCCAGTCCACGGAAAGCTTCCGCTTCCGCTACTTTCAAGGAGAATGTGCCGTCGGCATTGGTCACCGTTCCGATATTGTTGCCGACAACAGAGACGTTCACGTTTTCGAGTTTCTTCCTGCTGTCCTTGTTCTTGACCGTACCGGTGATGACGAGCTCGTTCACTGCCGCGTCCTGCGCCATCAACGGGGTGATACCCGAAGATAAGAATGCAAACAAACACCCAAGTGTAAATCCTACAAAGTTTTTCATAAGGCATGTTTTTAAGGGGTTTCTATTAATAAGAGCGGTGAGGAAGATAAAACCCTATGGAATGGAGAGAAAAATACAAAAAAAGTAGCACGTTGATAATCAGAGAGAAATTTTGCCAAGACATTGCCATAGGTTTGGCAAAACTTTGCCATGCCTATGGCAAAAGTTTGCCAACGCGGTGGCAAAGTCTTGCCAATAGTAAGGCAAAAACTTGTCAAGCTGTTGGCAATAGCCTAGTTGAATTGTTGGGGCTTCCGCTGGCTCAGAATAACGTAGATGATGACCGGCGCACCGATAATGGGCGTGACGGCATTCAAGGGGATAATACCCGCTTCGCCGGGCAAGACGCAAATCAAGTTGCAAAGCAGTGCCACTGCACCGCCACTCAGGATGGTGACCGGCAATAGGGAATTGTGATTGGCTGTCCCCAATATCATGCGGGCCACATGCGGCACGGCCAGACCGATAAAAGCGACTGGGCCACAGAAGGCGGTGGTGACAGCCGTCAAGAGCCCGGTGATAATCAAAAGCCAGTTGCGCACACGGCGGATATTTACACCTAGATTTTCGGCATAGCGCTCTCCCAGCAACAAGGCGTTCAGGGGCTTTATCAACAATAATGAGCCGAACAGTCCCACAATGGTGACCAGCGCAAAGGCCGGCATCTGCTGTAGGGAAACTCCACCGAAGTTGCCCAGCCCCCATATCATATAGGACTGCACCCCCTCTGCCGTAGCAAAGAAGTTCAGCAGGGCAATAGCCGAAGAGGCGATGTAACCTATCATGATACCCGTTATCAGCAGCATGATATTGCTCTTTATCAGCGTGGAAAAGAAAAGGATAAGTGCCATAATCAGCATGGCTCCGATAAATGCGCCAAGCAGCACGGAGAAGAAGCCGGACAGACTGAACGCCCCTGCCGTGATGCTGCCGCCAAACAGCAGCATGACGAAGGCCACTCCCAGACTTGCCCCGGCGTTGATGCCCAGAATGGATGGTCCTGCCAGCGGATTCTTGAAAGCCGTCTGTAACATCAGTCCGCAGACAGCCAATGCGCCACCGCAAAGCAGCGCCGTCAGCGCTTGGGGCAAACGGGATTCCCAAAGGATGAAGCTCCAGCTTGCCTTCTCCCCCTCTCCACCGAGCAGGATACGGAAAACATCGGCAGGCGGAATCGAAACCGACCCCACCAGCAGATTGCCCGCAAACAACAATAAGATGACTACTCCCAACCCGATACCATATTTCCAGCCTTTACTCATAGTTACATTATTTAGCACACGGAGGCACAGAGTTTTCTATTACTTTCACAAAAATTCCGTATCTCTGTGTTCATCACTCCTTCAGTCTGCAAAAATAGCGCAAGCCTCCCAAATCTCCTATTTCGGGATGCAGAATCTGTATCAGGTCGGACAACAAATAATCGGGACGGAACGGAGTCTCCTCGTAGAAAGGAACTTTCGCCGTATTACAACCATAGACATTCCGGGTCTTGAAAGCCTTAAAACCGGTGTAGCCGATATAATCCGCCTCCAAATCAGCATAGCTCATGTCGCGGTCGCGGTTGTACTTCACCAGCCAGACGTCGGCATCGCCCGCCTTGTCGAAAACGGTCTCGAAAGCCAGAGGAACAGAACCGCTGTGGGTATCGTCGGCAAAGGCGTAACGCCCGCAAGCATCCTGAAAAAGCCTTCCTATGGTGCTGCGCCCTCCCGGCACGTACCATGCCGAGCCGCTTTTCAACTCACTGACAACGGAGAACGAGGTGGATGAAAGTTGCGCACGCATCTTGAGTCGTTGGTAACAACTGTCTACTTCGGCAAAAAGGCTGTCAGCTTGTGGCGCAGCCCCGAAGAGCAGTCCGTAGAAACGCATCCACTCGGCACGTCCCAAAGCGGAGGTTTCCATGTAGTCGGCACATTCGATGATGGGAATATTCAGTTTCTCGATACGGCCATAACCGCCGCTGTTCTCAAACGGAGAGAGCAGGATGGCATCGGGGTGCAGGTCAATGATGCGCTCCATGTCGGGATTCATGCCGTCGCCACAATCGACGATGGCGCCCCGGCGGCAGGCTTTGTGCACGGCGGGTAGCTTGATGTACTTCAAGTCGCAGACGCCGCCGATACTACCAAACACACCCAGATTATCCATCAGTCCGCAGTGGACGGAAGAGTAGATAACTGATTTGGAGAGCGGGGTACGTACCACAGTACCTGCCGGAAGATGTGCCGGGAGTTCGCGGTCTTTCGGGACCAGTATATAGGTATGTAGCGTGTGCAACGTATCCCAAGGATTGCGCAAGGTGGCAAGGGTATAGCCGGGATAGGACACTAAGGTAAGATTCTCCGCATAACGTAAGGGAATGGTGTCACCGTTGACCAAAATAGAGGCAGTCTTGCCCCTTCCCCCACAGGAGAAAAGAAGCAAGACTGCGAATATACTGATAAAAAAGCAGCCTCTTTTCATTGATATTAATTAAAGAAGATAGCGGAATTAGGATTGATGCCTCCTGCATCGAACTTCTCGATAAATGTACCGTCTTTCTTGAAACGGTAGATGGTACCGTTCGTTGTGAACTCGGAAGTACCGATATAAATATCACCGTTATTTTCGTTTACTTCCAACATGTACAACGTGCTTGAAGCAAGTTCGGCAGGGGCGTCTTTGAGAAAAGAAGCATTATTCATCTGCCCGGTCTTGATGTTATAAGTAAAGAAAGTGTTGACTGTTGTATATGGTTCAGTATTCCAGTCCGTCATTGAATTCACCAGATATAAGATATCATCAGCAGCACACATACGGGTGGCACTGCCTAATTCCGTCACCTTATTGTTGGCAGCAGGATCTATCATCTGCAATGAATAGCCAACATCGCCATAATTGCCCCATGAAATCAAAAAGACTTTATCATCCTCTTCAATCAAAGCATTGGGGTTCAAACCTACCGTCAACTGCTCTTTCAGCTTGAAAGTGCGCAAATCTATCACCTTTACGTCAGTGTGCCGAGTGCTCCAATCAGCAGTACAGCTATTCGCCACATACAGCATATCCTCGCAGATTGCCACACCTTCCAGATTGTCACCAAGTCCGGTCAATTTATCCACTACCTCCAACGTTTTCGCATTGATTTTAGCCACAGCCCCTCCGTAGAAGGAAGCATAGATATATCCATCCTCAGCGTCTATATAGCGAATACCAGCACTGAGGTCATTATCATCTACAAACGAAACACGTTTCAACTCCACACCTGCAGCATTCAGCTTGGTCAGATAATTGGAACCGCTTACAGCTATATATATTTCATCTTCATACTCAATCATGCTCTGACCAAGGTCACCCAACTTGGCATTGTTTTGGGTCTTGTAGATATCATTGATAAAATCCGCATCCTTATTGGGTGCATAAAAAGCAAGTCCTGCATTGTTGGCTCCTTGAGAGCCTTCGTTCAGAATATAGACACGCGTCTGCGGCAGTGTCACCTTCGACCCGCCGTCATCCAGAGAATCGTCATCGTCGTCACTACAAGATGCCAAAGAGGCACCCAAAGCAAGCATGCAGAGCATACCGAATAATAAACTTCTTACTTTCATAATTACAGTTGTTATTGTTTATAATTAGTTTTTATTGTTCATAAATAGATTATTCAAAACTTGAAAGTACCCGTCAACCGCCACGAACGGCCCGGCATAGGATAATATTTTATCACGTCATACTGCTCATCGGTCAGATTTATAATCTCGGCCTGCAACAGAAGCCGGCAACCGCCCAAAACAAACTCATGAGAGAGGCTCATCGTATGCTCCAGATAGCCCTCAATCTCATTTTCCGGAATGTTCTGCGACAAATAGTAACGCTTTCCCACTCCTACCGCCGAGTAGCCCACATTCACCCACGGCGTTTCTACAATGGCGGACGCGTTTCCGCTATGAAGAGGAGTATAAGGCAATTGGTCCTTATAGTTCTTCGCGTCGGAATCGGTCAGGTCAATGGCCTTTTGCCATGTATATCCGCCCGACATAATCAGTCTTATTTTCTCCGTCAATGGAACGGTTGCCGCCAAAGTGGCATCCACACCTGCGGCATGCACCTTGCCGTAGTTCGCCATCTTCCACGCATAGGTGGTGGGAAAAGCCACAATCTTATCCGTCACATTATTATAGTAACCGTCAAGCGTAACGGAGATATAATCGAACACAGACAATCCGGATTTGCTCCATGTGATACCGACATTATATTCGTCTGCCTTCTCGGGTCGCAGATTGCGGTTGCCCAGCCGGTAATAATAGAGGTCGTTGAAAGTGGGCAGACGGAACGTACTCTTATACATCAACCGGAAATACAGCGACTCGTCCTGCCAAGGCTGCATACTGACTGATAAAGAGGGGGCAAAACGATGGAAGTCATCGGGGACCGTACCTTTCTCGGCATGCTCCGAAGTGGCGGTATGCACCAGCGAGGTCGTGGCCGTGAGCCATCCTTGCCGGTAGCGTGCATTGAAGGCACTGATGGAAGTATATCTTGTGGGGAAAGGACATTCCGGCAAACTGTTGCGCAACTTGTTTATCACCCCGTCCTGCGCCAACGAAAGGGTCAAAGCTTCCAAAGGACGGTAGAGAACGGTCGCGGAAATATAATATTCGTCTTGCCGGTGATTTTCCCGATAATATCCGTTGGTATATTCCTTACCCTCATCCTTATATTTGTTCCAGCCATGATTATACTTTGCTTGTGCCTGCAGACTCCATCGGGGCGAAAAATGCTTCCTATAACGTGCCTGCACAAAAGTATTCTCATCCCAAAGCGTTTCATCGGAAAGGGGATTATAGAGCGTAACCGCCCCTGGAAGTCCCCGACGGGAATAGAAGTAGTAACCCTTCACATCCAGTTCACTGTCATCCTTGAAAGTATGATAAAGGGTAGCTTCGCCCTGCCAGGAATAGATGCCGGTGTTATTACGTTTCTCTTCCGTCACGTATTTTCCATTGACCAGCGTGAAAGGGTAATTACCGTCCGCCCTCATATAAGCGGCATCTACCGCCACGCGTGTACGGCTGCCCAGTTTCTGCCACCAGCGCAACGAGGGGCTGACCATGCCGAACGACCCTCCGCGCACCCGTGCCTGAAAAGCGGCATTGCGCCCGTCATCAAAATGAGGTTTTTCCGTCTCTATGCCCAGCACACCGGCCGACGCATACAAGCGGGCGGACTGCAACAAGTCCTCCGACTGCCCGATGGCGAGCGAAAGCATGGAAACATTGTCCAGCGAAAAACGCCCGATATCTATCTGCCCTGCCTGACAATTGCTCACCGCCACCCCGTCATAACTGACAGCTGTATGGGCTGCTCCCATATTGCGTATGGAAACCGTTTTCAGTCCTCCAATGCCTCCATAGTCCTTTACATTGGCTCCGGCAAAACGGCGCACAGCATCTGCCATATTCTGTATTCCCAGCTGGCTGATATCCTGCCGTGACATCGTCTGTATGGGTACGGCAGAAGTCACTTTATTGGGCGACCTGCGTGCTGTCACTGTCACTTTCTCTATCTGATGCACTTTCCCTGTAATCGTATCTCCTCCCACCTCCTGGGCAGAGAGCCGGAATATACTTGCACCCACTGAAACAGCACAGACCAGTAGTACCTTAGTCCTTCCTGACATAGAATAAATGAAGATTATCTTAAACCATTTGCGCACTGCCCACTTTCCTCGAATGGACAATTTTTCGACTTTGTTTTGCAGGTCTTCTGACTCGTTCCCGGTACATCGCCTTCCCGTTCTTTCCGAAGAACAGTGGCACAAGTATGATACACCGAGCATGGAACTCACAGCAGCGGGACTGTTCGGGACTTTCACCCGATTCCCTTTTCATCCGCTTCTCCGGATAGAGAACGCGGAACAAAACGTGGACAAAGATAGGATAAATAAAAGAAGTTTCAGTAAACAATAAAACGAATATTACCGTTTTAACAGTCATTTTTCTAACTTTGTAACATAATAACCCAAAAATTGAGTTGCCATGAAATATAAGTTATTGGTTCTTGATGTAGATGGGACGCTACTCAATGATGAAAGAGAAATCAGTAAAAGGACATTAGCCGCTCTGCTAAAGGTCCAGCAGATGGGAGTGCGCATAGTTTTGGCATCCGGTAGGCCGACTTATGGACTGATGCCACTGGCCAAAACCCTCGAACTCGGCAATTATGGAGGGGTTGTTCTCTCCTATAACGGTTGCCAGATAATAAAAGCACAGAACGGAGAAATATTGTTTGAACGACGCATCAATCCGGAAATGCTGCCTTATCTGGAAAAGAAAGCCCGCAAGAACGGCTTTGCCATCTTCACCTACCACGATGATACCCTCATTACGGATAGTCCGGACAATGAATATATAAAGAATGAAGCCCTGCTAAACAATTTGAAGATAATCAGGGAAGATGAATTCTCTACTGCCATAGACTTCGCGCCTTGCAAGTGCATGCTGGTGAGTGACAAGGAAAAAGCTCTGATAGGGCTGGAACAACATTGGGAAAAACGCCTGGCAGGTACTCTGGATGCTTTCCGTTCCGAGCCTTACTTTTTAGAGGTGGTGCCCTGCGGAGTCAATAAAGCGAATACGTTAGGCGCCCTATTAGAGCATTTGGGAGTAACACGGGAAGAAGTCATTGCCGTTGGAGATGGCGTATGCGATGTGACCATGCTCCAATTGGCCGGCATGGGGGTAGCTATGGGACATTCACAAGATTCTGTAAAGGTCTGTGCAGACTATGTGACCGCATCGAATGAAGAAGATGGAGTGGCCCTGGCCGTAGAAAAACTAATATTGGCAGAAGTGCGTGCAGCAGAGGTGCCTCTTGATTTACTGAACGAACGGGCACGACACGCATTGATGGGAAACTTGGGCATTCAATACACATACGCTTCGGATGAGCGCGTAGAAGCAACCATGCCGGTCGACTACCGTACCCGCCAACCCTTCGGCATTCTGCATGGCGGTGCCACCCTTGCCTTGGCAGAAACCGTTGCCGGGCTCGGCTCCATGATTATCTGCGAACCTGATGAGATTGTCGTGGGAATGCAAGTCAGCGGAAATCATATTTCTTCTGCACACGAAGGAGATACCGTAAGGGCAGTAGGCACTATCCTGCACAAAGGACGCTCATCCCATATATGGAATGTGGACGTATTTACTTCCACCAATAAACTGGTTTCCTCTATACGGGTAGTGAATAGTGTGATAAAGAAAAGATAAAATAATAAAAAAACGATACAGACACATAACAAATCCAAGTTGTAAAACTATTTATTATATTGAGATATGTCAATATGGAGCAAGCTTATAGGAATCAAGAAAACCGAGGATAGAAACAATATCATCGGCTATAAAACCACCTCTGTACCATATAATGCCTACAATTATGCCATAGTAGATGTTGAAATAGGCTTGAAAGACCACAGAATCCATGATATAGGAGCCCTCAAGCATGATGACACGACATTTCATAAAACCTCAAAAGAAGAACTATTCATTTTCTTAAACGACATAGACTACATCTGCGGACACAATATCGTTCACCATGATGCTAAATACCTGTTTACGGACAAAATTTGCCGCTGGATTTTAGTTGATACACTTTATGTTTCGCCTTTACTGTTCCCTGAACACCCTTACCACAGGCTTGTGAAAGATGATAAACTGATGAGCGAACAGATGAACAATCCGGTGAACGATTGCAAGAAAGCAAAAGACTTATTACTGGATGAAATAGCATGCTGGCATTCATTACCAAAAGAAAAGCGTATACTATTCGCATCGTTGCTGAAGGACAAGAAAGAATTTGAAGGATTTCTCAATATGGTAAGTGCGGAGTATATTCATAAAGGAATACCTGAACTTATTAAAGAACTTTATGCCGGAAAAATTTGCCAACATGCCGACCTTGACATGCTCATCAATCAATACCCATGCGGATTGGCATACGCTTTGGCTCTGATTGACACCACCGATTACCGCTCCATCACTCCCGGATGGGTACTTTATAATTATCCGGAAGTGGAATTTATCGTAAAACTCTTGCGACACACTACTTGCAAAGAAGGCTGCGACTACTGCCATACGCAATTGGATGTGCTCCATAACCTAAAAATATTTTTCGGATATGAGCGCTTCCGGACATACGAAGGCGAGCCACTGCAAGAACGTGCTGCCCAAGCTGCGGTAAAAGGGGAATCGCTACTGGCGATATTTCCTACCGGCGGCGGCAAATCACTTACTTTCCAATTGCCCGCACTCATGGCTGGGCACTCCGTGCACGGGCTTACGGTAGTCATCTCCCCCTTGCAGTCCTTGATGAAAGACCAGGTAGACAACCTTGCCGACAGAGGCATCACGGATGCCGTAACCATAAATGGGATGTTAGACCCCATCACAAGATCACTGTCCATACAAAGAGTACAAGACGGAGAAGCCTCGTTGTTGTATATCTCTCCCGAAATGCTCCGTTCAAAAACAATCGAGAAAATATTGATGGCGCGCCACGTTGTAAGGTTTGTGATAGACGAAGCGCACTGCTTTTCTTCATGGGGGCAGGATTTCAGGGTTGACTATCTCTACATTGGCAAATTCATCCAAAAATACCAGCAAAAGAAAAAATGCAAAACCCCGATACCTGTATCCTGTTTCACGGCCACGGCAAAACAGAAAGTAATCCAAGACATCTGTGACTATTTCAAGCAGACTTCGGATTTGAACTTGGAATTATTCGCATCAACGGCCTCAAGAACGAATCTGCACTATTCCGTCATACATGTAGAGAATGACAATGATAAATATTTAAAACTGAGAGAACTTGTAGCAGAAGCCGATTGTCCGACAATTGTTTACGTATCACGCACCAAACGGACAAAGGAAGTGGCTGCAAAACTGACTCGCGACGGTTACAAGGCACTCCCTTTCAATGGGAAAATGGAAGCCGATGAAAAAATTGCCAACCAAGATGCTTTTATGAACGATCAGGTACACATCATTGTGGCCACATCCGCATTTGGCATGGGAGTCGACAAGAAAGATGTCGGTCTTGTGGTACATTATGATATTTCCGATTCGCTGGAGAATTATGTTCAAGAAGCAGGCAGAGCAGGTCGTGATCCCGGTCTTAGCGCACGTTGTTATGTGCTTTATAGTGACAATGATTTGGACAAGCATTTTATATTGCTAAACCAAACGAAACTTAGCATTAGCGAAATACAACAGGTATGGAAAGCCGTCAAAGACCTTACCAAATACCGTATGAAAGTCAACTGTTCTGCGTTGGAAATTGCCCGGCAAGCAGGATGGGATGATTCGGTATCTGACATTGAGACCCGTGTACGGACAGCATTAGCAGCTTTGGAACAAAGCGGATACTTGGTAAGAGGAAACAATGTACCTCATGTATATGCCACAGGAATAACAGTAAAGAATATGGACGAAGCTAGAGAACGCATATCAACATCACTACTTTTTGGCAACGATGAAATAGAAAAGGCAGTCCGTATCATCAAGTCATTGATTTCTCAAAAACATATCGCTAAGGCTCAGGACTCGGAAGCAGAATCACGAATCGACTATCTGGCAGATATTTTGGGACTAAGCAAAAGAGATGTTATATCTGTAGTGGAGCGCATGCGACAGGAAGGCATATTGGCAGACAGCAAAGATATATCTGCCTATTTGCAGGATGCAGGTGATTCGGAACGAAAGTCGCAAATGCTCCTCGAACGCTTTGCAAAACTTGAACAATACATTCTCAACCATATTCCCGATGAGTCTTTACGAATATCATACAAGCAACTGAATGAGAATGCCGTAAACGACGGAATCAACACATCCAAAGAAAAAGACATTCGGACGTTACTCTATTTTCTCACCGTCAAGGGATATACGCGTAAAAAAGAAGATGCGGCCCGTAACATGGAGATAAGTCGTCAGGCAGACATGGAATCCACCATCAGGCGATTTGAAAAACGATTGGAAATAAGTCGCTTTGCTGTAGAATGGCTATACAAACTAGCTTTTGATGCAGAAAAAAAGAATGTATCCGACAAAGCCATCCAGTTCTCCATAGTAGAGCTTCTGAACCGAATAAAATCAAGTTCCCAATCTCTTTTTGGTGGACTTGATGACATTCAATTGGAAGACGTGGAGGAAGCACTTCTATATTTATCGAAAATCGGTGCGCTAAAACTTGAAGGCGGCTTTTTGGTACTTTACAACGCCATGAATATCCAAAGAATAAAAGACAATAAGTCGAGATACAAGCAAGACGATTACCGAATGCTGAACGAATTCTACAAACTGAAAATCCAACAAGTGCATATTGTGGGGGAATATGCCAATCTGATGGTGAGAGATTATCATGCAGCCTTGCAATATGTTCAAGACTATTTCCAAATGGACTACAAGAAATTTGTCACAAAATATTTCAAAGGAGACAGAACAAGCGAGATACAACGTAACTTGACGCCACAGAAATACAATCAATTGTTTGGACAATTATCCAAACGGCAAATGGAAATTATTTCCGATAAGGATTCACGTTGTATTGTAGTTGCGGCAGGTCCCGGTAGTGGAAAAACACGAGTGTTAGTCCACAAACTGGCTTCACTCCTACTACTTGAAGACGTAAAACACGAACAGCTACTGATGCTGACATTTTCAAGGGCAGCCGCTACGGAGTTCAAACAACGGCTTATGGAGTTGATAGGCAATGCAGCCCATTTTGTCGAAATAAAAACATTCCACTCCTATTGCTTCGATCTCCTGGGACGGATAGGAAATCTTGAAGATTCAAAGAATGTCGTTTCAAAGGCAGCCGAGATGATATGTCAAGAAGAAGTAGAACCGAACAAAATCGGTAAGACAGTATTGGTTATAGACGAAGCCCAGGACATGGGAACAGAAGAACACGCACTTGTAAAGGCTCTGATGACCAACAATGAAGAAATGCGTGTGATAGCAGTGGGAGACGATGACCAAAACATCTATGAATTCCGAGGTTCCGATTCTGATTATATGTACCGGCTGGCGCAAGAAACCGGAAGTACATTTGTCGAAATGACCGAGAATTACCGCAGTGCTCGCCAGCCGGTTGATTTTGCCAACGGATTCTTAAAAACTATCAATAAAAGAATAAAAAGTACACCTATCATCTCTATGAGAAAAGAGAAAGGTTGGGTGGAAGTGATACGTCATCATTCAACATATATGTATCAGCCGCTTGTCGAAAACTTACTTCAACACAAGGACAAAGGCACTTCGTGTGTACTCACCCAAACAAACGAAGAGGCTGTCATCTTGATAGCCCTCCTGCGAAAACATGGTATAAACAGTAAACTGATACAATCAATGGACGGTTTACGTTTTTGGAACATGGCGGAAATGAGATACTTCCTGAAGTATATAGACAAACGGATAAAAACACCTCTAATCACAGAAGAACTATGGGAAGAAGCCAAACATGCAACCTTTTCTATTTATGACAGAAGTCTAGGTTTGATGTATGTGAAGCGATGTGTGGAACAGTTTGAACAAACCAACAAGACAAAATATTTCAGTGACTTCAAAGAATTTGCATTTGAGTCGTCAGTGGAAGACTTCTGCGACACATCAGGCACCGATGTTGTGGTATCAACCATCCACAAGGCTAAAGGCAGGGAATTTGATGACGTATATATGCTCATATCTGACAGCTATGTAAAGGATATCCATCTGATGCGTCGATACTACGTAGGAATAACTCGTGCAAAAAACAGACTATTCATACATACAAACGGCGATTGCTTCAATCATTTAAGTGTAAACCAATATCTCATTGACCAACGACAATATGATATGCCTGAAGAAATTATACTACAGCTCTCTCACAAAGATGTCAATTTGAGATTCTTCAAAGAACGGAAGCAAGAGGTCTTAGCACTGAGAGGGGGAGATTCATTAATTTACAGTGATTTCTTTTTGTACAGTTCATCGACCGATAAACCTATAGCAAAATTATCATCAAGAATGCAGGGCACGTTATCTGAATGGGAACAAAGAGGTTATAAGGTGAAATCTGCATCTGTACGGTTTGTTGTGGCATGGAAGCCCAAAGATGCACCAAAAGATGAAACGGAAACGGCTGTTCTTTTAGCAGACTTGATACTTTCTTTGTAAGTTAAAGCACTTGAAATTATCATATTATCATTACCTTTGTGATACGAATAATGCAAATACATAACAATACATTGATAACGGAATGCTCAGCTTACGATTTCAAGGAAATGTTGGAACATAAGAAAGTGAAGTCATGGCTTAAATCCGTGTCGGCTTTTGCCAATACGGACGGTGGCAGTTTGTTCTATGGAGTGAATGATGACGGCGTAATTGTAGGGTTGGAGAATCCACAAGCCGATGCTGATTTTATCAGTGAAATGATAAAGGCACGACTTGACCCAGTACCAGAGGTACAACTTATTCCGATTGAACACGAAGGACATACTTTGATTGAAGTGAAAGTAAAGGCAGGAACACTTACACCTTATTATTATTATCAAGACGGAACACGTACAGCTTATACACGAGTTGGCAATGAAAGCGTGGAATGTAATTCTCAACAACTTCTTTCATTGGTATTGAAAGGTACGCACATGACATGGGATTCACTGCCTACCCAAGTGAATGCCAGCAAACATTCTTTCATCATCCTTCCAATACTTTCCGTGAGCAAACCCATCAAGAATGGAATGACAAGTATCTGGAATCATTTGGACTAGTAACTCCTGACGGTAAACTGACTAATGCCGGATTGTTGTTTGTGGATAATTGCACTGTATTTCAATCACGTATTTTCTGTACTCGTTGGACTGGACTCTATAAGGATGATGCCATCAGTTCCGTGGAACATCGGGCTAACCTTGTATTGCTCTTAAAATATGGTATGGACTTCATTAAGAACTATACCATGAGCGGATGGGTAAAGATGCCAAACTATCGCTTGAACCTTCCCGACTATTCCGACCGGGCCATCTTTGAAGGATTGGTAAACCACCTTATCCATTGGGATTACACTGTAATGGGCGGTGAAGTGCATATCGACATTTACGATGACCGAGTAGAACTAGTGTTACCAGGTGCAATACTTGACGGTACACAGATTCAAGACCGAGATATATACAAAGTGCCGTCCATGCGCCGCAACCCCGTCATTGCGGATGTATTTACACAATTGGACTACATGGAGAAACGTGGCTCCGGTTTACGCAAAATGCGGGAACTTACGGAGAAGCTGCCTAATTTCCTGCAAGGCAAAGAACCGCAATATCAAACGGAAGCGATTTCTTTCTACACCACATTCTATAATTTGAACTGGGGCAAAAACGGAAGAATACCTATGGAAGAAGTAGCCAACAGGGTAAACAGTACCCTTGAAAAGTACCTTGAAAACGAAGGAAGTTCGGTGGAAAAGTTCGGTGATACGCAAGAAAGTTCGGAGAAAGGTTCGGAGATAATCCAAAAAGGTTCGGAGAAAAAGTTCGGAGATTCGAAAAACAAATCTAAAAGTATTGGGAAAACCGCACAAAAGATTATTGATTTCGTCATTTCCGACCCGTCAATGTCTACAGAAACAATGGCCTATAAAATAGGAATAAGCTCCCGAGCCGTAGAAAAACATATTTCCAAGTTACGTTCTATGGGTATTTTGTCTCGTGAAGGAGCAGACCATGATGGCTATTGGCGCATTATTGTTAAACCATAAACTGAATAATAAACCGATGGGAACATCTTTCATACCACTCAGTGCAATAATTGCCGTTTTAATTATCGCCTTTTTGTTTGCCTCCCTACCACATGTAAATCATAAAACGCGATACAGAGTGCTTCATAACGACTTATATAATTTATCAATTTCAGATTTGGGAACATAAACATAGTTACCGATTTGGCGTGTAGGAATAGAATGACGGCGTATGTGCTTAAATACACTGCAGTCATTGATATGGAATTTCTTTGCGATCTCTCCGATGGTGTAACAATCTTTGGGTTCAAAGGACAATGCCTCCTTTTTTCTCTTTCTACTCCCTGCCTTTGTTTTGAAGTGTTCATCCATATACTGCCGACTAAGGCGTATCAGACGCTGGCCAAAATTGTATGACGGTATCAAGCCTTGCCGTATCATACGATAAAGAACGTCTTTACTAATTCCGTAAATCAGCATAGCTTCCTTTACGGTTAGATACCCCTTACTGGATGGCATTCATCTAATCAGTACTTGACGTATCGCCTCTTTCTCTTTTGCGATTTGCCTTTTCTTATACGCCCTCTTGGAACAAGCCGGACAACAATACTTCGACACTAATGTGGGAGGAGTAAATATTTTACCACACTCCTCGCAACTTCTTTGAATGGTGTAATTTCCTCTTGGCATATTCTTCTCGTTTTAAATGGTTTATATCAATTTAAGTTGTACCTTATCGCCAAATAAGACGTGTCGCAAACATGTCGCAAATAAGAGATAAAAAAGCCCATAGAAAACACATAGCA
>OLAM01000056.1_pt1 | contig 51852 bp, 32 predicted proteins | sample 1607581 | NCBI WGS metagenome assembly OLAM01 (sample SAMN02674606, study PRJEB24791) | human gut metagenome, SKBSTL068 | isolation source: stool | host: Homo sapiens | place: USA | reverse complement strand
GTTAAAACTTTAGTTCGGGTAGGCTGTTTATTGCTTCCTCTTTCAATTTATCCACCACACGGGTGTATTTCTCTGTATGCTTCAATCCGCTGTGTCCTAAAAGATTGGCTAAGATCTTGATATTTGCCCCATTGTTCAGAATGTTCACGGCAAAAGAATGCCGGAAGCAATGCCAGCTTATATGCTTGTCTATTCCGGCTCTTTTTACCCAACGCTTAACCGATTTGCAGCAGCTTTCGTATGTAGGCAAATCGAATATCAAACAGTTCTTATCTGCCGGAGCTTCACCAATGATAGACAATAGAACGTCATTCAAAGAAATAACCACACCTACTGGCAGAATGTCCCTTGGCCTTGCTTTGCTCGAACTTCAATAATCAGTTAGCATAATCCACATTTTTAAAAGTAAGGTCTTTTACATCGCAGAAGCGCAGACCGCAATACAGGCAAAAGATAAACGCTCGTCTGGCTGTAGGGTTTTCGTTGTTATAATGAAAAGCCACCAACTTTTGTATTTCTTCGGGCGAAAGCACATCTTTCCGAAGCATCTGACTATCCACTTTGCAGGTAACATCTTTGCAAGGGTCTTCCAGCATTACATCATGCTCTATTGCATAGCGAATAACTTTCTTGAAACGCTGGTAAATGCTTTTAGCACCTTCACCAATGCTTCGGGATTGCAGATAAGCTACAAACTGTTCCATCATTTCTTTGGTGATGAGTTCCGGTTTAATGCTACACTCATTCATGGGGTATTTCTCTTTCAAGAAGTCTTTGAAACGGCTAAGTGCAATTTGCACCATGCGAATGTCTTTCTTTGTATAACTGTTTATGTATGCTTGATAATAATCCAAGAAATTAACCGTCCTGTCTTTCTTTAAGCGGTAGCCAAGCATACTCTCCTTAAACTCCTGCTCACGCTCTGCGCGTATTTTTGAAGCGAGTTCCAAAGTTTCCTTGTTCTGTTGTCATTCAGCTGGAGTATGTGGCTTGTCTATCAGATACAGGCTAAGGTTTTCTTTTCGCCTGTGATGCTTGACTGCGAACTTTGGCTTTCCTTGCATCTTGCCACTTTCGTAATATACCTGATTGCCGTTTTCATCTAATACGGGCTTTTCCTCTCTACCTAAATAATACTCCAACTAAAGGCTGATTCTGCCATCCGAAAGTTTATTTTGCTCCAATTTCGGATTTTCTTTCGTTTTCCTATGATTTCTATGGTTTGTACCTGGTCTGGGCATGAAAGGATGTAGACAAATCTATTATAAATCAAAATTTTACAAGGGTTTTGTCTTTTTCTACTGAAACATAGCTGAAACATTTTTGTTTTGGGTTTCAATCCCAGTAGATGGGACCAACGTAAAAAGAGGCGGATGAAAAAAATGAGGGAAAGGAACCGGGAGAGGGGTATCCGCAATATTGGAAGGCATTCTTGATAATCTTCTCATTACAACAAAAGTGAAGAATGTAAATAATGAGATGCGCTATACTTTTGGGAATAAAAAGGCAGAGGAACTCTTTGAATATTCGGCCAAAGAGGCTATAGACTAGACGGATTTTGAAACAATGCCAGAGGCTGTAGCTTTAATTAGGAAAGAGGATGAAGAGTAGCTGGTCAAGGCGGGGATTCCGCAAGAGGGTATACGACGTTTTTTTACCAAGAAGAGCAAGGAGTGGTTTTCCTTCCAGAACAATAATTTTGATGGTCGCAAGTGGATTGTTTATACTGCTTAGGACATTACTGATTTGAAAATCATGGAGTGCAAGCTGCGTCTGGCCGAAGAGGAGGCTGAGGAATCCAACCAGATAAAATCGACTTTCCTAGCCAATATAAGTCATGAGATCCGTACTCCGTTTAATGCAATAGTCGGTTTTTTGAGTATTCTGGCCACGGAAGTGTCCGAGGAAGAACGGGTGGAGTATCTCAATATTATAGAACGGAATAATGAACTGCTGTTGCAGCTCATCAATGACATTCTGGATTTGTCGAAGATAGAAGCCAGCACATTGGAATATGTCTATGCCAATGTGGATATCAATAAAATGGTGTTCGAGATAGAGCAGGCTACAAGTATTAGGCTGACCAATAAAGACGTGCGTATGGCCACGGTTACGCTATTGCCCGGTTTGCTGCTGTATACCAACCTGCGCAGAATTATGTAGGTATTTAATGACTTCATCAGCAATGCGTTGAAGTTTACTGCTGCCGGTAGCATTACTGTTGCTTACGGGATGCCCGAAAATGGGTATATCCTTTTTTATGTTACCGATACCGGGACGGGGATATCATCTTATAATGCGCAGGGGATTTTTAATCGCTTTGTAAACTGGCTTCCTTTAAGCAGGGTATCGGACTGGGAGTGGCCATTTCGCAAAACATTGCGAGGGAACTGAAAGAGGAGATAGGGGGACGCAGTTAGGCACGGGCTCCACTTTCTGGTTCACGTTGCCTTTTTATAAGATGGACGCACACCGTTCTATCTTTCCTTGATGCGGTAAGCTCAATCCAATGAAGGGACATCGATTGTCTGGCTTTCCTCGTTCCAGTTGTCAATGGTGAATTCTCCGGATGATTCTTCGGAAAAGATGTCTCCCAGAGTAAGGGTCAGAGTCAGTTTGGAGTTTGCTTTCAAAGGTTCGTTCAATGTTTGTTTGAAACTTTTTACGTTTCCGTTTTTCAGTATGATGCTCATCTGGAATTCTGATTTCCCGAAAGAAGGGAAAAGCATGACGGTGGCATTGCTCATTTGCGTACCGTCGATGGAACGGACTAGAGGGAAGGCTACTGTGCGCGGGCTTCCCTGAGGAACGGCGGTGTAGAAATTTAGTTCTCCGGCAATATTAGTGATACGCACCACCATGCTGTCGATGCTCGAACTGAGGATGCCGTTATTCTTGTCCTTGATGATTACCTTCAGTCCGGTCACTACCCGTTTAAGGGATGCTTTCAGGTTTTCACTTCCGATGTTGGCAGGTTGGACGGTATGTACCAAGTCGAATACCGGATAATAGGTTGTGTCCGCTTCCATTTTGAATAAGGAAAAGTGTTGCTGGGACATGTCTTCGCCTAAGATGTAGGCCGGGTCCCTCATAAGAGGATGTGCATAAATCGGCTCCTCGTATTTAGGGGTTCCCCAGTAAATCATGTTATAGGGACCTGCGGGTAAGGATAATTCCCGATTGACGCCATCGTTATAGAAAGTTCCGTCTTTAACTTGGTAGTAACCGTAAAAAGGTGTCAGCTTTCGGTTTACATAGTTCCCATAATAAATAGAGGTGCCCGCCTTACAGGGCATGATGGTCAGTATGCCGGTCAGCGGGCTTTGTCCGCTTTCTGTGGACACGTCCATCAAGAGTCGTGGTGATACCAACTCACTGCTTTTTTCTATCTGGGGCGGATTGTCATTGGTGCAGCTTGCCACGATTGCGGCAAGTACTGCAAATACTACTAATTTTTTCATTATCTGTTAAGTTTTAGGTTGTACTTTCCTGAGAACGTTTTTAGAAAGAAATGGTTCTTTGTATTCCGGAGAAAGTATATTGGGGATGGAAAAGTGAGATGAAATCAATTCCAGCATTGAGGGGGATGGGAAGAATCTCCCCCCTCTTTAAAAGGTTTAGAGAAGGGATGGAAAACAAATTATACCTTTTTTAGTAACATTTTAGAAGCCTTGATTAACGAAATCATATACTTTTCGTAACAATTTCTCGACACTCTTTCCTTGTTCCTCCATACTTTTGTATCCAGGTTCTTTGCATTGACAAAGAGCGTTATAAAATCTTTGATATTAACTATTAAACAATGTACAATGAGAAAAACATTCTTGGAAAAGTGCATAAATTTGCATTTGTGCCGCATTGCATGGGTACTGTTGCTATTGGTACCTGCAATCAGTAGCCTTCAGGCTAATCCTTCTCAAAACAAGGCCGTTACAGGAGTTGTGACATCGGCTACGGACAATGAACCGTTGATCGGTGTCAGTGTGCAGGTGAAAGAAACTGCTACAGGTGGTATTACCGATATTGACGGTAAATTCTCTGTGAATGCAGAACAAGGGCAGACGCTGATTTTTTCGTATATCGGTTATCAAACCCAGGAAATTCAGATTGGTGCTTCATCCGTTATCAACGTGGTTCTGAAAGAAGATACGGAAATGCTAGATGAAGTAGTAGTAGTAGGTTACGGTGTCCAAAAGAAGAAACTGGTAACTGGTGCTACGGTTCAGGTAAAAGGTGATAACATCGCCAAACTAAATACAAACAACCCGTTGCAGGCTATGCAGGGACAAACTCCGGGTGTGAATATCACTTCAACTTCAGGACAACCAGGTGCTGATATGAAGGTGACCATTCGTGGTTTGGGAACTGTAGGTAATTCTTCTCCTCTTTATTTGATTGATGGTGTAGGTGGCGATATCTCCACGCTAAATCCTGCCGATATCGAGAGTATTGACATTCTGAAAGATGCTGCCTCTGCAGCTATTTATGGTGCGCAGGCGGCCAATGGTGTAGTGTTGATTACTACAAAATCGGGTAAGGAAGGTAAGGCTGTAGTTTCATTGGATGCTTATTATGGTATTCAGAATGTGGCACGTAAAGCAAATATGCTGAATGCGGAACAGTATATGGCCATCATGGATGAACAAGCATTGAATAGTGGCAATGCCGCTTATGATTGGAACAGCTTCAAGTCAATTCGCGATGCTAATGGTAACATATATGACACGGATTGGATTGATGCTATGCTCAAGGATGATGCCAAGACGCAAAGTTATACATTAGGTGTGACAGGGGGAACTGCCACTTCTACGTATGCACTTTCTTTAGGTTATATGCAGCAAGAAGGTATTGTTGGTGGTGCTGACGTATCCAATTACGAACGTTATAACTTCCGTATCAACTCCGACCACCAGGTCATCAAAAACCTTTTGAAGGTGGGTGAACAAGTGAGTTTCGTATATAAGAAAAATAATGGTACAAATGTAGGTGACTTGTATAACAATACGTTGCGCAGCGCATTTGCCACTTCCCCGCTGAGTCCTATATATAGTGATAATAATCTGTATGATAGTCCTTACAATGACACTAGTAGTAGCGATTGGCACAATTCTGATGGTAACCCTTATGGTTCCATGATGACCAACACTAATAATGAGAACAAGGCTGCCACTTTCGCCGGTAATGTATATGCGGAGTTGACTCCGATTAAGAATTTGAAGATACGTACTGTATTCGGTGCTACTTATGGTTCCAGTGAGTATCGCAGTTATACTCCCCTTTATCAGTTTGACATCTATACTAAGAATACGGAGAATACAAAAGTAAACCAGAACATGACTCATGGTTTGACGATGGTTTGGACAAATACTGCACAGTATGATTGGACCTTGGGTGAACATTCCTTCAATGCCTTGATTGGTATGGAATCCAGCCGCTATGAAGGCACTTATGTAGGGGCGAGAAATGGTATCCTGAAAGAAGGATTTGATGATTGGGACCACGCTTTTGTCAGCAACGGGTCAGCCACTACTCCCGAGCAGGGATTGGGTGCAGATGGTAAACCGAATGATGAAACACGTACCGTTTCCTACTTTGCCCGTTTGGGATGGAATTGGAAAGAGACTTATATGATTAATGCTACTGTGCGTGCCGATGGTTCTTCCAAATTTGCCAGTGGTCACCGCTTTGGCTACTTCCCTTCTGTATCGGCAGGTTGGACACTGACGAACGAGGCATTTATGGAAAGTACCCGCGAGTGGCTCGACTTCCTGAAACTCCGTGTCAGCTGGGGACAAGTAGGTAATCAGAATATTGATAACTACCAATATACAGCTCCTATCAAGAGCTCTACTACCAATTACTTGTTTGGTACGGGCCTTGGCTCTGCCAATCATGTCTGGGGTGCTTATCCTAGCCGTCTAGCCAACGAGAATGTGAAATGGGAAACTTCCGAGCAATATAATATCGGTATCGATGCCCGTTTCCTCAATGGATGCTTGGGTATGAATGCAGATTTTTATATAAAGACAACCAAAGATTGGCTGGTACAGGCTCCTATCCTTGCCACTGCCGGTACAGGTGCTCCTTACATCAACGGTGGTGATGTAAAGAATACCGGTATTGAACTGGCGCTGACTTGGAATGATGAAATAGGTAAGGATTTCCACTACAACATTGGTGTCAATGGTACTTACAATAAAAATAAGGTAGGAAATATTCCTACTGAAGATGGCATTATTCATGGTAATACAAACCAGCTGTATGACAACTCTCCTGAGTTCTATCGCGCTTCCAACGGCCATGCCATCGGTTACTTTTGGGGGTATAAAACTGCCGGTATCTTCCAGAACCAGCAAGAGATTGACGACTGGATTGCTGCCAAGAACGGTGTGTTGCAAAGTGATGTGAAGCCGGGTGATGTGAAGTTTGTAGATGTAGACCATAACGGAATTATCGATGACAACGACAAGGTGGACTTAGGTAATGGTATGCCGGACTTTACTTATGGTTTCAATTTGGGCTTCGACTATAAAGGTTTTGACTTCTCGCTGAATGCTAATGGTTCTGTAGGTAATAAGATTGTGCAGAGCTATCGTAACCACACTAATAAGAAATCAAATTATACAACTGCTATCCTCAACCGTTGGACCGGAGAAGGTACAAGTAACCGTATACCGCGTGTGACTGATACTAACGTCAACTGGCAATTCTCTGACCTTTATATTCAGGATGGTGACTTCCTGCGTATTAGTGCCATTACGCTGGGTTATGATTTCTCCCGTCTTTGGAAGGGCAAAGCTATTTCGCAGTGTCGTGCCTATATACAAGTACAGAATGCACTTACTTTCACCAAATATGATGGTATGGATCCTGAAATAGGTTTTGGTCCGGAAGACAGCAATAAAAAGAGTTGGGTATCGGGTATTGACTACGGTTACTATCCTCGTCCGCGTACTGTGCTTTTCGGCGTTAATCTTAAGTTTTAATAGAAAAGAGTTCTTATGACTCATAAACCCAAAAACAAGAAAGAAATGATGAAATTCAAATTAAATATACTGGCTTTGGCATTGTTCGGCTTTGGGCTGGCATCCTGCACAAACAGCTTCTTGGATGTGGAATCGAAGACGGAATCTTCCACCGGAAACTATTACAAGACAGAAAGTGACGCTTATCGCGCTTTGGTAGGCTGTTATGACGGATGGCAATGTACTACATCTAATAAGGGAGTAGGTTTTTATCTGGCTTCAGAGATGATGTCGGATGAGTGTTTTGGTGCTACCGGTGTTGCTGATGGACGTAATTATCAAGTAATCGATCGTTTTGATCAGGCACAGTCTACATCTGATTTGAACATATACGAAACAGATTGGAAAAATTATTATGCCGCTGTTTATCGTTGTAACGAGTTGATTTCCCGTGCAGATGACATTAACTGGACGAGTGAAGCAACAAGAGGCACTTATATAGGAGAGGCACGTGCTATCCGTGCACTTTGTTATTTTGATATGGTTCGTCTATGGGAAAATATCCCTTTGTTGGATATTCCTACTACTGATAATATTTCGCAAGCAAATCCGGATGACGTTTACCAGCTCATTATCAGTGATTTGAAATATGCTGCCGAGAATATTCCGGCCAATGCCTATCCGAAAGCACAAGCTGCATCTAACGACGGACATATTACGAAGTATGCTGCTGAGGCTCTTCTGGCACGTGTTTATCTGTTCTATTCCGGTTATTATGGTAAAGAACCTGCTGGGCTTACTAGAGCTGAAGCTTTAGCAGGAGTGGAAGATGTGATTGCTTCCGGGGAATTTGGTTTGATAGATGAGTTCAAGAATCTTTGGCCTGCTGCTTCCGTGACTTGGACAACTAATAATGATGGTAGCCATACCAAGACAAATACGTATGCAGGGCGTGGCAATGTAGAGACAGTACTGGCTCAAAAATTCAACTATACATCAGACTATAATGGTAATGCTGATGGTAATGCTTGGCAGGTGATGATTGCACTCCGTAATTTGATTGCGGTGCCTTATGGACAAGGCTGGGGAGGCTGTACAGTCAATCCGAAATTGGTGAATAGTTTTCAATCTGGTGACACTCGCAGTACGGCGTCCATTATTGACTGCGAGGCTGAGGGCCTTGTAGATCACGATAATTTCTCGTTGCTCTATAATGACCAACGTGAGTATACGGGTTATGCTATCAAAAAGTATTCGCCACTTGCTATTTGGCAACAAGCTGAAGATGGTACTTGGAGTGAAATAAATGAAGTAATGGGAAAGGACATAGGTGCAGGCGAGTATCAACTTAGTCCATATCAGGATTTCATTGTAGTTCGTTATTCGGATGTATTACTGATGGCTGCAGAGCTCGGTAGTCCTAATGCCCAGAGTTATTTGGATGCAGTGCGTGATCGCGCTTTTGGTGGTGATACCAGCAAGCGCGTGACAGCAACAAAGGAGAACATCCTGAAAGAACGCATGTACGAGTTTGCTTTTGAAGGATTGCGTTACTGGGATCTGCTTCGTCAGGGTGTGGAAGTTGCTGCTTCCGAAATTGCCGAAACTCGTACTGTGCTCAGTGGTGGCGTGGAAGACGTAGTGACTATACAGAGTAGTAAGGTTGTATCAACAAGAGGTTTGTGCCAAATACCTTATAACCAGATAAACCTTTCAAACGGTGTGCTGAAACAGAATGCCGGTTGGTAAATGGATGTATAACAAATAAAAAAATCTAAGGTATGAAATTAAACTATTATATCTATTCGCTTATAGCAAGTGTGATGCTAATATTCAGCGCTTGTTCCCCCGATGAATATGATCTGGGTGACAAAGGAGTGACATCTGATGATCTTGTGGAGGGTATTGCCTATACGATTACTCATGACTCGAAGAATCCGAACATTGTTTATTTGGAAAGTAAGTTAGGTGCCAATTACACTGCTTTGTGGGAGCATCCCCAAGGACGCAGCCAAGAACAGAAAGTGACACTAAAGATGCCTTTTGAAGGTACTTATACTGTGAAATTTGGTGTAGAGACACGGGGTGGTGTTATTTACGGTGAACCTACAACTTTTGATATCAGTACTTTTTGTGCGGACTTTGTAAACGATGAATTGTGGTCATTCCTTACCGGAGGTGTAGACAGTGAGAAAGTTTGGATATTTGACGATGGTTCCTATGGCTATGCGGCAGGTGAGATGACTTATGCTGACCCTTCAAAAACTACTGAATGGAATAATTGGGAAGCTAACTGGGATCCGGGCAAGGGACATACTGGTGATGATGCTATTTGGGCAAGTACAATGACCTTTGACTTGAAAGGTGGAGCTAATGTAAATGTACATTCCGAGTCGGTTTCAGGTACTACGGACAGTAAAGGAACCTTTATGCTGAACACAGAGAACCATACCATCACTTTCACAGATTGTGATTTACTACACACTCCTGGCTGGACTGATAGAAGTACAAACTGGAGAAAAGACCTGAAGATACTGGAACTGGATGAAAACCATCTGCGTGTGGCTGTCATGCGTGATAATAGTGAGGGTGCTTGGTGGTTGATATGGAACTTTGTCTCTAAAGAGTTTGCTGACAACTATGTACCCGAGGATCAGCCTGATCCGGAGCCCACATTGCCCGACGGATGGAAAGATGCTGTATCTCAAACAGTAAGTACCACTATTCAGTGGAATATGTCTGCTGATGTTCCTTTTGACTGGGCAAATCTGGATGGTAGTTTGATGAATAACTTTACAGCAGGCAATTATCCTGACTGGGCAACTCCAGTAGCAGACCTTGATAAACTCTCTCTAACTATGGATTCAAAGGCTATGACCTATGAATTCTCCATGCCCGACGGAACAACTGTAAGTGGTACATATACACTGGATGAAAAAGGTATTTATTCTTTTGAGAGCGGTGTGCCTTCTTATCATATCGGTGGTGGAGACATCATGTTCTTTGCCAATTCTGATAACCAGCTCCGTATTCTTCGCCTGGAGACTATGGCAGGAAATGTGACAAGTATGTGGTTGGGAGTACGTAATGGTGATAAGGAGGAATATGTTGCCTATCATTTTATTCCCAATGCAGCAGGAGGCTCTTCTACTCCCGAACCCAAGGCGGTGGTAGTAGATAACAGTAAGCTGGTGTTCGGACATCTCGAAGGAGAGAAGAATAACTTCCGTATTGAAATCTACAATGATTTTGGTAGTACTAAAAATGATAGTCCGGTAGACCTTTCTGCTCTGACGTTTGATTATTCTATGAAGCTGACTTTCAGTATCAGCGGATTGAGTGGAGATGCACTGACAAAAGAGTATAATGCAGGGTTGATGTACACTGCTCCTGGATGGTGGCCTTCTTACAGTGGTGAGTCCGATGTTAAAATTAAAGGAGATGGTACTTATACTATTACTTATAAGCCGGAAGCAGCCATTAATGGTGCAATCGTATTTGTGATTGATATCTTTGATATCTTCAGTGATATTGCCGAACCGGATGCTGTAAAGGTAACAATAGATAACTTGGAGATTTTGTAATCTCCTATGGTGGACGATGCTTTCGTGGCGTCTGTTGTAATAGGTATAAAAGGAAAGGCTACCCGTGAAGGGTGGCCTTTCCTTTTAAATGGAGGATTATTGATCAGTTCAATTTCTGAAAAACGGGTATATGCTTATTTCTCGTAGTCGAAATATTCAAAATCTGCGTACGCCTCTGATCCAGTCGAGCCGGAAGCTGCATATAGGCCCAGCGTGATTCCCGTAAAGTCACCTGGGGTTTCGGTACTGATATAGCAGGCATTCATGCGTCCCATCTCCTTGAAATTCTTTCCGTCCGTAGCATATTCAAAGGAATATATGTCTTTGTCGCCTTTTACACGGAGTTGCACTTTACCTTGAGGCAAAATCACCTCCTTTTCTATATGGGTCATTGCTCCGAGACGGTAGCGTAATACTACAGCTTGTTTCCCGTCTTCCTGCTGTTTGACGAAAAGGTCATAGTGTGCAGGTTTAAACATATAGACCGTCAATCCGGTTTCATCTCCTGCAGAGGCTTTCTGTAGCCGCATGGAAGTAGTAGCGGTAAAATCGATATGTTCTTGTCGGCGGCCGACGAAGATGGGGCTTTCCTTGCTGTTATCCAAATTGACGGGAGTCGCTTTCAGCTGTAACTTGCCGGATGAGAAAGTGTAGTGTTCCGGATGTGCACCCATTCGGCTCCTAATTTACCATCTTTGAATTCTGTGCGGGTAGGTTTTTCTGCAAACGTTTGTTGCGGCAGGGTGGGAACATCCATTTGCAGGGCAATGGTCCCGTCTCCATTCACTTCAGGCCAGGCGTTGGTGGCCCAGCGCACGGGAGCGAGGAAGGTTTCGCGTCCTAATAGATGGTGGGAACCCGTTTGTGGGCGGAATGCCAAGTAGACCATCCACCAGCTTCCGTCGGGAGCCTGAACAAGGTCAGCATGCCCGGTGCCTTGAATGGGGCTGTTCTGGGCGTTTTTGTTAATGTGTGTCAGAATCGGGTTGGTGGGGGTGCTTTCGTATGGGCCGTCTATCGTGCGGCTGCGGGCAATCGTCACCTTATGTCCATATTCCGTACCGCCTTCAGAAATCAGCAGATAGTACCAGCCGTCTTTCTTATAGATATGCGGACCCTCCGGACGGCGTCCTCCCGTACCGTTCCAGATGTGCTTGGATTTACTGAGCTGTTCGCCGGTCATCGGGTTGATTTCGCATAGAAAGATACCTATGTCGGGGTTGTTGACCAGATAACATTTACCGTCTTCGAAATAGAGGGAGGGGTCAATGCCACCTTGTTTCAGCCAGATAGGATCAGACCATTCACCAAGCGGGGCGGTGGTATGGACGATGAAGTTGCCTTTGTCCGATACATTGGTGGTAATCATGTAGAATGTTCCGTTGTTGTAGCGGATGGTTGGCGCATAGATACCTCCCTACTGTTGACCAAGTAGAAGTCATCGCCTACGCGGCAAACGCTTGAGTCGGGATGGTAGCCCGGAATAACCGGATTTTGATATCCCTGCTTGTCTTGTGAATTCCAGGATGGACAAACAGGCTAAGCCTGATGTCAGCTATTGATTACTTTCTGACCCTATTCGGTAACAAATCATACTGTTTGGCATAACATGCTGTTTGGCTATTTCTCACTTTTTCCGCTACTTTTGCTATTACTTTTAACCATTATTTAATACCTAAAAACAACATGAAGAATATTATTAAAAGATTCCAGATTAGCTTGGTGCTATTGGCACTTTTCCTCTCTTCTTTTGTGAGTGCGTGCTCCAGTGATGACGAAACAGTGACTCCGGAAATTACTATTCCTGAAAAAATTCTGATGAATGGAATGACTTTCTCCAAGGTCGGAGGAACAAGTACATTGAACATCAAATCGAATGTTGCGCTGGAAGTAACCAGCAGTGCGCCGGATTGGTGTAAAGTCACTGCCGAGAACTCCACATCGAGCACTATCCTTAAATATGCGGTTACAACTGAAGCCAATACGGAACCAAGTGACCGGGAAGCAAATGTGATGGTGAAGTCCGGAGGTGGTGAGGTTGGCCATTTTATTGTGAAACAGACGGCTGCGGATGGACTGGTAGTTGAGTCGACTACTTTCCCGGAAAAGGTACCGGCTGAAGGAGGCAATTATATTGTGACACTGATAACAAACGGTGATGTACAAGTGGCGGTCGATAGTGATTGGATAAAAGAGGTCAGTACACGTGCTGCAATGTCAGAAGCTGTTAAGAGTTTTATCGTTTCAGTTAATTATGGAACTGCTCGTTCGGGACTTATCACTTTGACTTTAGGAACTTTGACAGAGACGGTTGTTGTCAGTCAAATGGCCGGTCAACTGCCTGATGAGGGTATGGAAAGTGATGTAATGACATTGGCGGCAAAGATGTATGCAGGCTGGAATCTCGGAAATACGCTGGAAGCTATTGGAGGTGAAACTGCATGGGGAAACCCGAAGGTTACGGCGGAACTTATCAAGAGTGTGAAAGAGCTTGGTTTCAATGCGGTACGCATACCTTGTTCCTGGGATCAGTATATAGAAGACGGAGGGACATACAAGGTAAAAGATGAATGGCTGAACCGTGTTTATGAAGTGGTAGGCTATTGTGTATCCAATGATATGTATGCCATTGTAAATATCCACTGGGATGGCGGTTGGCTTGAAAACAATTGTACTGCCGACAAGCAGGAAGCTAATAACAAGAAGCAAAAAGCTTTATGGACTCAGATAGCGAATAAATTAAATGTTTATGATGAGCATTTGCTTTTTGCCGGATGTAACGAACCCAATGTGGAAAATACTGCCCAAATGGCTGTATTGAAATCTTATGAGCAGACTTTTATTGATGCTGTGCGTGCTACGGGAGGTAACAATGCTGTGCGCAATCTTATTGTACAAGGACCGTCTACAGATATCGGCAAGACCGACAATCTCTTTGGCGACATGCCTACTGATGTGGTGAAGGACCGTCTAATGGTCGAGGTACATTACTATACCCCTTGGACATTCTGTGGTTTGGAGAAGGATGAAGATTGGGGGAGGATGGCCTACTTTTGGGGAGACTATAAAGTCGAAGGTTCCAACCGTAATGCTACTTTTGGTGATATGACTGAGATGAGTGGATTATTTGCTAAAATGAAATCTCAGTTTGTGGACAAAGGAATTCCCGTTATCCTTGGCGAGTATGGTGCAATGGTGCGTACTGGACTTGGAGAAAATCAAGAGGCTCATAATAAATCTCGCGAACAATTTAATGAGGTAGTAACTCGTGAAGCGAAAAATCATGGTATGGTTCCGTTTTTTTGGGATGGTGGTACGTTCGCTATGATTAAGCGTGCTGATGGAACGATAGGTGATAAATATACCTATGATGGCATTATGAGAGGTGCTAAAGAGGGTAAGTATCCATTTTGATAGAATATAGAACAGTTTTCTAAGTTTCATATAGATAGTTTTTATTAGGTTACAAAATTGTTAATATAGTTTTTTTTTGATTGGTTATGGAGAAGTCTGTCCGTGAGGAATGTACTTCTCCTTCTTTTTTCTGCCCATGAAACAAATGAGGGGGATAAAATGATAAAAAAAGACGGGCTTTTCTTGTTTTTTTATCGGCTTTTTGCTTCATTTGCAATAAAATATGTGTTCCTTATCTCCGATAGAATGAAAAGATTGCTATTACTTGTCTTATGGGTTTGGGTAGCTTGCTTCACTGCCGCTTCGCACAACTACATGTTTAAACATTTGGAAGTAAAAGACGGGCTTTCCAATAACCAGGTTAATGCCATTTATAAAGATTCACATGGATTCATGTGGTTTGGCACAGCTTCCGGGCTGAACCGTTATGACGGCTATGATACCAGGATATACCGCAGCCTGAAGGATGACGGCAATTCGCTGCCGGATAGTTATATTGAGGACATTCAGGAAGATGCTACTGGAAATTTGTGGGTACGTACAGGAGCGGGATATGCCATTTATAACTCTGTATCCGATATTTTCGACCGCAATGTGGAGGGCTGGATGTGGCATATTGGGATAAGTGGGAATCCTTCCACTGTGTATATTGATAGCGAAAAGATTTTCTGGATTTATGTGGCGGGTAAAGGTATTTACTGTTATAAGCCGGGACAAGAGAATGCGGTGATGGTGGCTGGTACTGATACCTTGTTGACAGAGATGAACATAACAGACATGACGGAATGTAGTGAGGGAATCTTGTTGGCTTTCGGCAATGGAGTTCTGGCTTGTCTGGATAGGGAGAAGTTGAATGTAAAATGGACTTTCGACGGTATTGCCAGTCAATGGGGGAAAAATCAATCAGAAACTTTCACTTTGTTCGTTGACAGTCATGAACGTGTCTGGATGTATAGCGTTGAAGGAATGTGGGTTTACCATCTGCCGAAGAAAAGCTGGGAGGTGCGTTCTGTCAGGAGCGATCGCTCTAACATGGTACGGGCCATTTCGCAGGATAAGTATGGAAACATTTGGATTGGTAGAGACCAGGATGGAATTGAAGTGATAGGTCTGGATGGAGAGAGCGTGCGATTGATGAATGACCCTAATAATGAGCGTACGATTTCCAACAATACGGTGACTGTTCTCTATGAAGATAATGTTGGTACCATGTGGGTGGGCACTTATAAGAAAGGTGTTTCATTTTACAATGAAAGTAGCTTCAAGTTTGGCATTGTCGATTTGGGTGACATTAATTGTGTGGAGGACGGACAAGGGGATATTGTGTGGTTGGGGACCAATGACCGTGGACTGGTGCGCTGGAATATGGTGACGGATGAACGGAAAACCTTTTCGCATACGGCAGATCCCCGTTCCATTTCAAGCGATGTGATTGTCTGTCTTCTTCAGGGTCGTGACGGCCGGTTGTGGGCAGGAACTTTTTGGGGCGGACTGAATTGTTATGACGGTAATCGCTTTATCCATTACCGTGCCAACAAGGATGACAAGAACTCACTGGCTTATGACAATGTATGGGCACTGGCCGAAGACGCTGACCGGAATATCTGGGTGGGGACTTTGGGGCAGGGATTGCAATGCCTGGACCCTAAAACGGGAATTTTTACAACCTATTCTACTGGGAATTCCAATCTGGTGTCGGATTATATCTCATCCCTTTGTGTAGGGCGCAACAATACATTATATATTGGAACTGCAGCAGGCATAGCTGTCATGGATTTGTCCACCAGGAAAATTGCGAACTTTACCGGTACAAAGTCCGGTAAGACCACTCTCTCAAATTTGGTCATCAATCAGGTGTATGAAGACAGTAGAGGACTGCTTTGGCTGGCTACACGCGAGGGACTTAATGTATACGATCCGCAACGGGATGAAATACATGAAGTCCCCATAAAATCCGATTTCTCGAAACTACTGATATTAGGTATCACGGAAGATGATAATAAAGGAATGTGGGTCAGTACGGGAGGGGAGCTGATAAATGTGGTTCTGCTGTCGGACAATAAGACGGGACAGATTTCTTTTCGTTGTTATACTTATAACGATAAGGACGGGTTGCAGACTTGTGATTTTAATCAGCGTTCTCTTAAACGCCTGCATACGGGTGAAATCGTAGTAGGAGGACTGTATGGACTGAACCGTTTCAGACCTGATAACATAAAGTACAACCGTACACTACCTAAAGTAATGTTTACCGGATTTCAACTGTTCAATGAGGATGTAAAGGTGAACGAAGAGTATGCAGGCCATGTGATATTGAAGGAGGCGCTGAATGAAACGAAGGAAGTGGTGCTGACTTATAAGCAGAACGTATTTACGGTGTTTTTCGCTTCGGACAATTATGTGTTACCGGAAAAGACGAGGTATCTTTATAAGTTGGAGGGATTCAATGAGGACTGGTTGACGAGCATGTCCGATATGCACCGTGTGACCTATACGAATCTGGCTCCCGGTACGTATGAGCTGAAAGTAAAGGCTACGAATAGCGACGGATATGCAGGTACTGAAGAGGCTTGCTTGAAGATAGTGATTCTTCCGCCTTTTTGGATGACTCCATGGGCATACACTTGTTATGTGCTGTTATTGCTCGGTAGTTTGTTTCTGGCTTTCTATACGGTGCAGCGTAGGGAGCGTAACAAATTCAAGATACGCCAGATGGAGCGGGATGCCAAAAAGAACGAGGAAGTTAACCAGATGAAATTCCGTTTCTTCACGAATGTCAGCCATGAATTGCGCACTCCGTTGACGCTGATTATCTCGCCGTTGGAGAGTATGATGAAGGAGACGGCAGATGAAAAATGGCAAGACAAACTGGGTATGATTCACCGCAATGCATTGCGTCTGCTGAATTTGGTGAACCAGCTGCTTGATTTCCGTAAGAATGAGATGGCGGGTTTGCACCTTACTCTTTCCGAAGGAGACATTGTGGCGTATGTACGTAATATCTGTAGCTCTTTTCTGATGCTTTCGGAAAAAAAACATGTGCACCTTACTTTCTTTTCGGCGGTGGAATGGCTGAATATGTCCTTTGACGAAGACAAGGTGGGCAAGATTGTGATGAACCTTCTGTCCAATGCCTTTAAGTTTACTCCTAATGGCGGGAGGGTGGATGTTTCGTTGGAAGTGCTGAAGGGCTCTCCGGAAACTCTGGAAATCAAAGTATCCGATACGGGGATAGGAGTCAAGGATGAAGACAAGGAAAGGATATTCGAACGGTTCTATCAAGCGGAGCACGAAGGGGAGGATAATCATTCCACCGGAAGCGGTATCGGGCTAAGCTTGGTGCGTGACTTTGTGACGCTCCATGGTGGTGCTGTGCGTGTGTTCGACAATGTGGGTTCGGGCAGCGTATTTGTAGTGGATATTCCTATCAAGCATTCGGTGGTGAATGTTGCTACGCCTTTGTCGGAAGAAGCGGCCGAAGAAGATGCGGTTGCGCTGGAAGTGATTGGGGGGACAAATCGGGAAAAGGAAGAATCGGCCGGAGAAAAGAAGAAGCCCTTGGTGCTTATTGTGGATGATAACGAAGATTTTGTTGCCTTCATGAAAGACAGCTTGAGTCTGTATTTCTCCATTCAAGTAGCTGCCAACGGACAAGAAGCATGGAATGTCATCCCGGAGCTGAAGCCCGACCTTATTGTCAGTGACTTGATGATGCCCGTAATGGATGGCAACGAACTTTGCCGCAGGGTAAAGACGGACAAGCATACGGAGAATATACCTTTTGTGTTGCTGACTGCCAAACAGTCGGTAGAGAATAAAGTAGAGGGCTTGACTATCGGTGCGGATGATTATGTGACGAAGCCGTTTAATATGGAAGTGCTGATATTGCGTATGCGAAAGCTGATAGACCTTAGCGGTAAGAATAGGCTGCGTACAAAGATTGACCCCGAACCAAGTGAAATAGCCATTACTTCGTTGGATGAAAAGCTGGTGGAAAATGCTATCAAATATGTGGAAGCGAATATTGCACGTAGTGATTTGTCCGTAGAGGAGCTGAGCCATGAGTTGGGTATGAGCCGGGTACATCTTTACAAGAAACTCTTGCAGATAACCGGTAAGACACCCATTGAATTTATCCGTGTCATCCGTCTGAAAAGAGCGGCGCAGATGCTGCGCGAGAGTCAGCAAAATGTATCGGAGATAGCGTATCAGTTGGGCTTTAACAACCCCAAGTATTTCAGCAAATATTTCAAGGATGAATTCGGTGTTTTGCCCTCTGTTTATCAGGAAAGAGAGGGTAAATAACAAAAGATACCCCTTACGGAAACATATTGTCTTTTAGGGTAATCAAAAGCGCCCTTGTGTTTCAACATCGGGGGGACCCGTTTTTGAAGGAAACTTTCTATTTTTACATCGGAGAAAATTCACTTTAAAAACAGTAATATGAAATTGAAAAACACTTCAGTTTATTTGCTTGCCGGATGGATGCTCGCCGCATGTTCCGGAGGCGGATTCCAAAAGACCGAGAACGGTGTTGTTGTGGAAGTCAAGCAGCAGCAACCGACGGATGTGCGTAAAGTAAGATTAGAAGTAATGGGCGAGAAGCTCATTCATGTATCGGCTACTCCTGAGAAGGAATTTTCAAAGGAGCAGAGTCTCATTGTGATCCCTCAACAGAATAAGACCGACTTTAAGGTCGAAGAGCAGGGCGATGAAGTGACTGTCAAGACATCGGAATTATGTGTCATTGTGTCCAAGACAACGGGTGAGGTACGCTTCACGGATGCCGACGGCAAGCAGATTCTGGCTGAAGACTCTGACGGGCGGACCTTTACTCCGGTGGAAGTGGAAGGTACGAAAGGATATACAGTACGTCAAGTATTCCAGTCGGCAGGCAATGATGAGGCTTTCTATGGCTTGGGCCAGCACCAGGCGGATGAGTTCAACTATAAAGGTAAGAATGAGGAACTGTTCCAGTATAATACAAAGGTGTCTGTACCCTTCATTGTGTCTAATAAGAACTACGGTGTGCTTTGGGACAGCTATTCGCTCTGCCGTTTCGGTGACCCGCGCGATTACTCACAGCTGGGTGATGTCTTCAAACTTTATGATAAAGAGGGCAAGGAAGGTGCTTTGACCGGTACATATATTCCGGGCAAGAAAGACGTGGAAACCCTTGTACGTCGTGAGGATTCTCTTTATTTTGAACATCTGGACCGTGCCGCACATCTGAGTAAGGTGATTAATTTGCCTGAGGAGTTCCCGTTCGGAGGGTCCGACGTAGTTTATGAGGGAGAAATAGAACCGGCAGAAAGCGGCTTGTTCCGCTTCATCCTTTACTATGCAGGCTACATGAAAGTATATATTGATAATGAGTTGGTGGTTCCCGAACGTTGGCGTACGGCTTGGAATCCTAATAGCTATAAGTTTGCTGTCAATCTGGAAGCGGGCAAGCGCGTTCCGTTGAAGATAGAATGGAAGCCTGACGCCGGAATTTCTTACTGCGGTCTGCGGGCATTGAGTCCGGTGGCTGATGAAGAACAGAACAAACTCTCCTGGTGGGGTGAAATGCAGAATGAAATAGACTACTATTTCGTTTATGGTGATGATATGGACGATGTGATTAGCGGCTACCGTACATTGACAGGTAAATCCCAGATTATGCCGAAATGGGCGATGGGTTACTGGCAGAGCCGTGAGAAGTACAATACGCGTGAGGAGGTTCTCTCCACCTTGAAGGAATTCCGTGAACGTCAGATTCCTATCGACAATATCGTAATCGACTGGCTGCACTGGAAGCAGGATTCTTGGGGAAGCCATGAGTTCGACCCCGAACGTTTCCCCGATCCGAAAGGAATGGTCGACTCCATCCACGCCATGAATGGACGTTTGATGATTTCCGTATGGCCCAAGTTCTATGCTACGACCGAACACTTCAAGGAATTTGACGAAAAAGGCTGGATATACCAGCAGGCTATTAAAGACAGTATTAAAGACTGGGTAGGTCCCGGCTATCTGGGCTCTTTCTATGACGCATACGATGCCGATGCACGCAAGCTCTTCTGGAAGCAGATGCAAGACCATTACTATCCTCTCGGCATAGATGCCTGGTGGATGGATGCCAGCGAACCGAACATACGCGACTGTACGGATTTGCAATACCGCAAGGACCTTTGCGGTCCGACAGCACTCGGCCCCTCTGCCAAGTTCTTCAATGCATACGCGCTGATGAATGCCGAAGCTATCTATGACGGACAGCGCGGCGTGGAACCGGATAAACGCGTCTTCTTGTTAACACGTTCCGGCTTTGCAGGATTGCAACGCTATTCTACTGCCACCTGGAGTGGTGACATCGCTACCCGTTGGGAAGATATGAAAGCACAAATCTCTGCCGGCCTAAACTTTGCTGTCAGCGGTATCCCTTATTGGACTATGGACATCGGCGGATTCTGTGTAGAGAACCGTTATGTGGCTGGTCAGATGGAATTCAACAAGACTGGACGTGAAAATGCTGATTATAAGGAATGGAGAGAGTTGAATACCCGTTGGTATCAGTTCGGCGCTTTCTGCCCGTTGTTCCGTGCACACGGCCAGTATCCGTACCGTGAGGTTTGGAATATCGCTCCGGCAGGACATCCGTGCTACAACTCCATCGTTTATTATACGAAGTTGCGTTACAACATGATGCCGTATATCTATTCTTTGGCAGGTATGACTTATTTCAATGATTATACCATCATGCGTCCGCTCGTAATGGACTTCACAGCTGATGCAAACGTCAACAATATAGGTGACCAGTTCATGTTCGGTTCTGCCCTGATGGTGGCTCCGGTTTACGAATACGGTGCACGCAACCGCGAGGTTTATTTCCCGGCAAGCTGCGGTTGGTATGACTTCTACTCCGGCAAGTATGTGGACGGTGGCCAGAAGCTGACAGTGGATGCTCCTTATGAACGTATTCCGCTCTACGTTTGCGAAGGTGCCATTGTACCTTATGGTCCGGATATGCAATACAGTGATGAAAAACCGGCTTCGGAAATCACACTCTATGTCTATACGGGTAAGGACGGTGCATTTACACTCTATGAAGATGAAGGTGTGAACTATAATTACGAGAAGGGACAATATGCCACTATACCCTTTGCTTATAACGATGCTGAAGGTACACTGGTTATCGGTGACCGTACGGGTGACTTCCCTGGTATGCTGAAGGAACGTACTTTCAATGTAGTGAAGGTAAGCAAAGATCAGCCGCAACCGTTCGATTTAAAGGCGAAAGGCACAACAGTGAAGTATGCCGGAAAAGCGCAAACTATAAAATTATAATCAGAATGATAGACGACGGTGCCAGGGAGAGAAATCTTCCGGGTGCCGGTCTCGTTGTTCCCCGGTGCCAGAAACTTCCCTGCTTCTGAATAGCTGTAAGAGAGGAATAGGCACTCGATAATCTTTTAGATATTTATTACCATGAATAAAATCATATTGTCTTTGGCCATCGGGCTGTCCCTGCTGGTTGGTTGCAATGCTCCTAAAGAGGTAGCTGGCGATGACCGTAGCTTGGATTTTACTGCCGACTGGGCCTTTCGCTTGGGAGACGATACAGCGGCATCCCGTTCAGATTATAATGACGCAGACTGGCGGAAACTGAACTTGCCCCACGATTGGGCTGTTGAAGGAGAGTTCAGTCGGGACAATCCGTCAGGAACAGGGGGAGGTGCTCTGCCTGGTGGTATAGGTTGGTATCGTAAGACTTTTATTGCCGATAAGGTCGATGAGGGCAAGCGCTATCGCATAGATTTCGATGGTGTCTATATGAACTCCACCGTTTATATTAATGGGCATGAACTGGGAACACGCCCCTATGGATACATCTCGTTTAGTTATGATTTGACTCCTTATATTAAATGGGGGGAGAAGAATGTGATTGCTGTAAGAGTGGACAATGCCGAACAACCCAATTCACGTTGGTATTCCGGTTGCGGTATCTACCGTAATGTGTGGTTGACGAAACTGAATCCGGTGCATGTGGCACAGTGGGGTACCTACGTGACGGCAGAAGAAGTGTCGAAGAACAGTGCCCGGTTGAAGATACGTACCAGTTTACAGTACGATGTAGAGACGCAGACGGAAGATTCCGTGCAGCAGGCCGACGGTACATATGTTGTGTTCGATTCGGAAATTATTCCTCTGATTGATGTCGTCCTGCAAACCCGGTTAGTGGATGCCGACGGTCATGTGGTAGGTGAGGCTGTGTCGGAAGCTCAGCTGATGCCTGTCGCTCCGGCAGAAATGGAGCAGGAAATAGAATTGAAGAATCCTAATCTCTGGAGTATTGATGCACCTTATATGTATAAGGTAGAAAGCATCCTCAAGAATAAAGAGACCGGCGAGGTACTCGACCGTTATTATACTCCTACCGGCATCCGTACTTTCCGCTTCGATGCACAAAAAGGATTTATCCTGAATGGTGAACAAGTGAAGATAAACGGTGTCTGCATGCATCATGACCTGGGTTGCCTGGGAGCTGCGGTGAATACGCGCGCCATCGAACGCCAGTTGGAGATTCTGAAAGAAATGGGTTGCAACGGAATCCGTTGTTCCCATAACCCTCCTGCACCGGAGCTGCTCGACTTTTGCGACCGTATGGGCTTCATCGTGATGGACGAGACTTTCGACATGTGGCGCAAGAAAAAGACCCGCCACGACTATTCACGCTATTTCAACGAATGGCACGAACGTGATTTGACTGACCTTATCCTGCGTGACCGCAATCATCCTTCCATCTTCATGTGGAGTATCGGCAACGAAGTGCTGGAGCAGTGGACGGATGCCAAAGCCGACACCTTGAGTCTGGCAGAGGCCAACCTGGTCTTGAACTTCGGCCATAGTGCGGATATGCTGGCAAAGGACGGAGAAATGTCCGTCAACTCACTGCTGACAAAGAAACTGGCGGATATGGTGAGAAAGCTCGATGCCACGCGCCCCGTGACGGCAGGCTGCAACGAGCCGAATCCGAACAATCATTTGTTCCGTTCCGGTGCGCTTGATATTATCGGCTTCAATTACCATGACGACTGGTTTGCAGGTGTTCCCGAGAACTTCCCCGGTAAGCCGTTCATCGTAACGGAAAGTGTTTCCGGCCTAATGACACGCGGTTACTACCGGATGCCGAGTGATTCGATGTTCATCTGGCCCGAACGTTGGGACAATCCTTTCTATGATGCCTCGTTCTCTTGCTCCTCCTACGACAACTGTCATGTTCCTTGGGGCAACCGTCACGAAGGTACTATGCGCCATGTAAAGAACAACGACTTTATCAGTGGACAATACGTCTGGACGGGCTTCGATTATATCGGTGAGCCTACTCCTTACGGTTGGCCGGCACGTAGCTCTTACTTTGGCATTATCGACTTGGCTGGCTTCCCGAAGGACGTCTACTATATGTATCAGTCCGAGTGGCGTCCGGACAAGGCGGTGTTGCATCTTTTCCCACATTGGAATTGGACGGAGGGACAAGACATAGATTTGTGGGCATATTATAACAATGCCGACGAAGTGGAGCTTTTCGTGAATGGAAAGTCGCAGGGTGTGCGCAACAAGGGAAAAGACGATTTCCACGTCATGTGGCGCGTGAAGTATGAGCCGGGTACGGTAAAGGCTGTTTCCCGCAAGGAAGGAAAGACTGTGGCCGAGCAGGAAATCCGGACAGCGGGTGAACCTGCACAGATTCGTCTCAGCCCTGACCGCAGTACCATTCAGGCAGATGGCAAAGACTTGAGTTTCATTACGGTTGAGATTCTGGACAAAGATGGAAATTTGTGTCCGAATGCCGAAAACGATGTGACCTTTGCCGTAGAAGGTGCCGGCTTCATAGCCGGAGTGGACAACGGAAGCCCTATTTCTATGGAGAAGTTCAAGGACAACCACCGCAAGGCTTTCTACGGGAAGTGCCTGGTGGTACTGCAGAACAACGGTGAACCGGGTGGTGTCAAGGTGACGGCTACGGCTGATGGACTGGAGAAGGCGACGACAACGATTAAAATTAAATGATAATTTAATGTGCCAATTAAGATATGAAGAATAAATTTTTAGCAACCCTATTATTGACATGCTCCATCAGTACCGTGTCTGCACAGACACCGGTCTATATGGACGATGCACAACCTATTGAAGCACGTGTAAAGGATGCCCTTAGTCGGATGACGCTGGAAGAGAAGGTAGCCCTTTGCCATGCGCAGAGTAAATTCAGCAGTGCGGGTGTTCCGCGACTCGGCATTCCCGAGCTTTGGATGAGCGACGGCCCTCACGGTGTCCGTGCCGAAATCAACTGGAATGACTGGGGATATGCCAACTGGACCAATGACAGCATTACCGCTTTCCCAGCCTTGACTTGTCTGGCCGCTACCTGGAATCCGGACATGTCTGCCAAGTATGGCAAGGCCATCGGTGAGGAAGCGCGCTATCGTGAAAAGGATGTGTTGCTGGGCCCCGGCGTCAACATCTACCGCACTCCGATGAACGGGCGTAATTTTGAATATATGGGCGAGGACCCTTATCTGGCCAGTGTGATGTGCGTACCTTACATCCAGGAGTTGCAGAAGAACGGAGTGGCAGCTTGTGTCAAGCACTATGCGCTGAACAACCAGGAACTGTGGCGCGGACATATTGATGTGAATCTTAGCGACCGTGCTTTGCATGAAATCTATCTGCCTGCATTCAAGGCTGCGGTAGAAGAAGGAGGTGCCTGGAGCATTATGGGCGCTTACAATAAGATTCGCGGCCAGCACGCCTGCCATAACGATTTCACACTGAACAAGATTCTGAAAGATGACTGGAAGTTCGATGGCTGTGTCATTACCGACTGGGGCGGTGCCCACGACACCTATGAAGCTGCCGTCAACGGTCTGGATATTGAAATGGGTTCTTACACCAACGGTCTGACGTCCGAGAGTGTATTTACCTATAACGATTATTACCTTGCCAACCCTTACCTCCAGATGTTGAAAGATGGCAAAGTGCCGATGTCTACAATAGACGACAAGGCTTCCCGTATTCTTCGTCTGATATTCCGTACGGCGATGAACCGTCAGAAACCCTATGGTTCGGTAGCTACGGAAGAGCATTATGCCGCTGCCCGCGAGATAGGCAATGAGGGCATTGTGCTCTTGAAGAATGTTCCGGTGGTAAAGAAAGGTGCTCCGTTGCTGCCGATTGATGCAGCCAAGTATCAGAATATCCTGGTGGTGGGCGATAATGCCGTACGCTTGCTGAATCAGGGAGGAGGCTCTTCCGAACTGAAAGTGAAGGATATGGTATCTCCGCTGGATGGCTTGCGTGCCGCTTATGGCGATAAGGTAGCCTATGCGAAAGGCTATGCCGCCGGTCGTCCGATGTACGGCCGTGCAGATGAAATTCCGCAGAATGTGGTAGACTCACTCCGTGCAGAAGCTGTGGAAATGGCGAAAAAGGCAGACTTGGTGGTATTGGTAGGCGGATTGAACAAGAACCACTTCCAGGATTGTGAAGGCGGCGACCGTCTGGAATACGGCTTGCCTTTCGGGCAGGATGAACTGATTGAAGCTTTGCTGGGTGTAAACAAGAATCTCGTTTTGGTACTTCTCAGCGGCAATGCGGTGGAAATGCCGTGGGTATCCCGGGTCCCTGCCATTGTGCAAGGTTGGTATTTAGGCTCCATGGGTGGCAAGTCTCTGGCTGACATCTTGAGTGGTGCGGTAAATCCAAGCGGAAAGTTGCCCTTCTCTTTCCCTGCCAAGTTGACGGATTGCGGTGCACATGCTTTCGATGAACTCAGTTATCCGGGCGACAGCATTAAGCAGGAGTACAAGGAAGATATTCTGGTGGGCTATCGTTGGCATGACACCAAGAAGATTCCGGCACTCTTCCCCTTCGGTCATGGCTTGAGCTATACTACTTTTACATATGGCAAACCGGTGGCTTCTGCCAAGACCATGGCTGCCGACGGTACGCTGACGGTGACAGTTGCCGTGAAGAATACGGGTAGCATTGCCGGAAAAGAGATTGTACAGCTTTATGTAGGCGATGATAAATGCAGTGTGCTTCGTCCTGTAAAGGAGCTGAAACATTTTGCAAAAGTCGCTCTGGCACCGGGCGAGGAGAAGAGTGTGACTTTCACCCTTACTCCGGATGATTTGAAGTTCTACGATGAGGCTTCCGCAGCTTGGAAGTACGAATCGGGTAAGTTCAAGGCATACGTTTGCGCTTCGTCTGCCGACGTCCGTGGTGTAGTTTCGTTCGAAATGCAATAAACTTATAATCAGTGCGTAACCACTGCAAAATCAGTGCAACTATTTTGCAGTGGTACTGCATACCTTTTGCAGCGCTACTGCAATTGCTTTGCAGCGTCACTGCAAAAGGTATGCAGCAATGCTGCAAAGTGTATGCAGTAATGCTGCAAAATGTATGCGGTAAGTTTGCAGCCTGAAATCAGAATCAAAAAACAATATGAAGACACTTGCCACTCTATTTCTGCTTGCAGCCTCGTTGCTGCTTCGTGCAGCCGATGCGCCTGCCGACAGTTGTAATCATCAGCTATACTATACATCGCCCGCCGCTATCTGGGAGGAGACTCTTCCTTTGGGTAACGGACGCTTGGGCATGATGCCCGACGGAGGCATTCTCCGTGAGCACATTGTGCTGAATGAAATTTCATTATGGAGCGGAATGGAGGCGGATTATAGCAATCCGGATGCCTCGAAGAGTCTGCCTGCCATTCGGCAACTGTTGTTTGAGGGAAAGAACCGAGAGGCACAGGAACTGATGTACAGCAGTTTTGTTCCGAAGAAGCAGGAGACTGACGGGAGATATGGAACCTATCAGGTATTGGGTGATTTGGATATAGATTTTACCTACAATTCTTCATTATCCATTCTCAATTCTCCATTAAACAACTATCGCCGTTGGCTCAACTTACGCGATGCGGTGGCATACACGGCTTTCAGGCTGGAAGATGTCGATTACCGCCGTGAGTATTTTGTTTCCCGTGACCGTGATGTCATGCTGATTCATCTGGTTGCCGGACATGAAGGGACTCTGAACTTCTCTGCCCGTTTGAGCCGTGCAGAACATAGCCTGGTGACTGTCCAAGGGAACACCCTTTTGATGGACGGCATGTTGGAAAGCGGTAAACCCGGTTTGGACGGTATGAAATACCGTGTGGCGATGCAACTCGTGCAGAACGGTGGTGAATCATCTGTCAGCCCGGGAAATGGTATCTGCTTGAAGAACGGGCAGGAAGCCTGGTTGATACTTTCTGCCACTACCTCCTATGCCGCTGCCGGTACAGACTTCCCGGGCGAACGCTATGCGGAAGTCTGCGACAGCTTGCTCCGTCCTTTCACCACCCCCGCTAATTCTCCATGTTCCATTTTCCATTCTTCATTATCCAACCATGTCACTGCCCACCGTTTCCTCTACGACCGTGTTTCCTTGACGCTTCCTGCCACGCCGGATGATACGCTCCCGACGAACGAGCGCATCCTCCGCTTCACACAGCAGGAGTCGCCGGCATTGGCTGCTTTGTACTATAACTACGGACGCTATCTGCTCATCAGCAGTACACGCCCCGGCAGTCTGCCGCCCAATCTGCAAGGACTCTGGGCAAATGGAGTATCGACTCCCTGGAACGGAGACTATCATACGAACATCAATATACAGATGAACCACTGGCCTTTGGAACAAGCCGGCCTTTCCGAACTCTATCAACCGCTGACCACACTGATGGAGCGTCTTGTCCCTTCGGGAGAAGCAACTGCGCGTACTTTCTATGGCGATGAGGCAGATGGCTGGGTGCTCCACATGATGACCAATGTATGGAATTACACCGCTCCCGGTGAACACCCCTCCTGGGGAGCTACCAATACCGGTGGCGCTTGGTTGTGTGCCCATTTGTGGGAACACTATCTGTATACGCAAGACAGGGATTATCTGCGTCGTATCTATCCTGTCTTGAAAGGTGCCGCTCGGTTCTTTAGTTCCACCACCGTGCAGGAGCCTTCTCATGGCTGGCTAGTAACTGCCCCCACTTCTTCTCCGGAAAATAGTTTCTATGTGCCGGGTGACAGCGTGACTCCCGTCAGCATCTGTATGGGTCCCACTATGGATGTGCAACTGCTCACCGAGCTTTATACCAATGTCATTGCCGCCGCCCGCCTGCTGGATTGTGATGCGGACTATGTGGCGAAGCTTGAGGCAGACCTGAAGAGATTCCCACCCATGCAAATCAGTAAGGAAGGATATTTGCAGGAATGGCTGGAGGATTATAAGGAAGTGGATGTGCACCATCGCCACGTTTCCCATCTCTACGGCCTGCATCCGGGAAACCTGATTTCGCCGGAGGCTACCCCCGAGCTTGCCGAAGCCTGCCGGATGACCTTGAACCGTCGTGGAGATGAGGGTACCGGTTGGAGCCGTGCTTGGAAGATAAACTTCTGGGCTCGTTTGGGTGACGGAAACCGTGCTTGGAAACTCTTCAAGAGTTTGCTGCATCCTGCTGTCGATGCTGCGACGGGAGGTCATGGTAGCGGCACTTTCCCTAATTTGTTCTGTTCGCATCCTCCTTTCCAGATTGATGGCAACTACGGTGGCGCGGCGGGAGTCGGCGAAATGCTGCTGCAAAGTCATGAGGGCTTTATCCATCTGCTTCCTGCCCTGCCGGATAGCTGGACTGCCGGCAACTTCCGTGGAATGCGCGTACGCGGCGGTGCTTCCATAGACCTGGACTGGAAGGATGGACGGGCAACGAGGGCTGTTGTTACCGCTCTTGTTCCGGGTAAATTCATCCTAAAGATGCCCGCAGGCGCCGTTCGTGCCCAAGTGAAGATAGGAGGACGTACGCATACTTACAAAGAACCGGCATTTCCGTTGGATTTGAACAAGGGAGAGGCGGTGACCATACATTTCTTATAGGAACGTTCCCCTCCGACAAAATTATCAAGTTATTTGTCTTTCGCGTCCGAATGCTGTACATTTGCAGTGCATGTAGAACAAATATCTTAGATAATTATGAAAAATAGAGTACGTTTTTTCTTCTTGTTTCTCGGCTTGCTGGGAGCGTTGGCAGTTCATGCACAAATCAATGAGTTGCCACGTTCCATACCCGAGGCAGAAGGAGTCCCTTCCAAGGCTGTCACTGCCTTGTTTGATTCACTGATGGCATTGCCGAAAACAGACATCCACAGCGTGGTGGTGGTGCGTCACGGCAAGGTCATCGGAGAAATCTATCCGGCTCCGTTCGCACCGGAATATCGCCATACCATGTATTCCTGCTCCAAGACCTTTGTCGGGGCTGCCGTAGGGCTGGCCATTGCAGACAACCGCTTGCGCTTGACAGACCGTGTCGGTGCTTTCTTCCCGGAGCTTCTTCCGGATTCGGTTTCCGCTAATCTGGCAGACATGACTGTCCGCGACCTGCTTACCATGACATCGGGTGTCACTCCCGACTGGAATATGCGCAATCTCACTCCCGACTGGATACGTACCTTCCTTGCCAAACCGGTGAAAACTCCGGGCAAGAAGTTTGAATATGATTCGATTAGTACCTATATGCTTTCTGCCATTGTGCAGAAGGTGACGGGCATGACCTTGCTGGATTATCTGAAGCAGAAGCTTTTCATCCCAATGCATATCACGGACGTTGCGTGGGAACTAAGCCCCGAAGGCATCAATACCGGTGGCTGGGGGCTGCATATCCAGAGCGAGTCATTGGCAAAATTCGGATTGCTGCTGCTGAACCGGGGTGTTTGGGAAGGCAGGCAGTTGCTTCCGGCTTCCTGGGTGGAGCAGATGATGACCAGACAGATAGGAGATTATGGCTATCAGATGTGGCTTTGCGAATATCCGGGTGCTGTACGTGCTGACGGGGCTTTGGGACAATACATTCTGATTGTTCCGGATAAGGATATGGTAGTGGTCATTACCGAATGTACATTGATAGACGGTCGTCGGCAGCGTCGTTTGGTCTGGAACCGCTTGTTGCCGGAGACAGGTGACCAGGCATTAGTGCCCGGTAAGGACTACAAGCGCCTGCAGAAGAAACAGCGTTCTTATCAACTGCCGTTAGTGCAAGGAAAGGCTGCTTCCTCCCTTTCACAGAAATACGCAGGCAAGCGCATCCTGCTCGGAGAGAACAAATACGGATGGCAATCCATCGAGCTGCAATTTAAGCAGCAAGAAGTGGTGATGACTGTGGTGGAGAAAGACGGAAAGACATACAGTCTTCCGTTTGGCTATAAGCAATGGTCGAAAGCGGCAATTGATGGCTATCCTCCGTATTCGGTTGCTGCAAAGGGGCGTTTTAAGGGTATAGAAGGCCCTTTCCAGGTAGCAGGCAGTTATGCGTGGGCGTCACCTGATGCTTTGCAACTGAAAGTACATTATGTCAGCTGGATAAGCGCCCTTGGGCTTACGCTCCGCTTTGAGGATAACAAGGTACTCCTGACTGTTACGGAGAATTATTCTTCGGGTGAAGGGGTGACTTTCGAAGGTACATTAGCACATTAAAATAATGAATCATATTTTGCTTACTCTAAAACGGCCTTTTATCTGGCTGTACCGTTTTCGGCACCGTTGCGGCTACGGTGTACATTCTCCTTTTGCCTTTAACCTAATTACGCATGTAATTTACGAAAGTACGGCTTATTATAAATATGAAGAGCTGGCCAAGGCACAGAAGCAACTGGAGCTGGAGAAAGATAGACGTTGGAAGTACGAATCGAAGAAAGTAAAACGTCTTCTGTTCCGTCTGGTAAACTATACCCAGCCGGAGACCATTGTAGATGCCGGTACGCTTGCCGCTTCTGCCCTCTATCTGAAAGCGGGGAAGGAGGGGGCGGATTATACCTCGGCTTCCGACCTTTCCGAGCTCTTTCTGGAGAGTGGCGTTCCCGTTGATTTTCTTTATTTGCACGATTATCGTCGTCCCGGTTTTGTAGAGGAGGTCTTCCGCATCTGTTCCGCCCGTACCAGGGGAAAGTCTGTTTTTGTGATTGAGGGTATCCGTTACACTCCGCAGATGTCTGCCCTCTGGAAACGTATGAAGCAGGACGGGCGGGCGGGTATTACGTTCGACCTTTATGACCTTGGTATCCTATTCTTCGATAAAACAAAGATAAAACAAGACTATATTGTCAACTTTTGATTATCTTTAGGCGTTTCAATAGTGATTAGCGGTTAGTGATTAGTGCTTAGCTCCACTTACTGGCTGCTAAACATTAATCCCTAACCCCTAAACATTAATTCCTTATGAAGATATACACTAAAACCGGAGATAAAGGAACCACCTCTCTTGTAGGTGGAACCCGTGTACCCAAAACCCATATCCGCCTTGAGGCGTATGGTACGGTGGATGAACTGAATTCCAATCTGGGTCTTCTCATCACGTACCTGCCTGACGGGAAGGATAAGGATTTTCTGCAGCAAGTACAAGACAGACTTTTTGCCGTAGGCTCTCATCTGGCCACAGACCGGGAGAAAATGGAGCTGAAAGAAGCCAGTATCATCGGCCCGGAGCAAGTGGAAATGGTGGAGCGGGAGATAGACCGTTTGGATACTCTTTTGCCCCCTCTTTCGGCTTTTATTCTTCCCGGTGGAAGTCGCGGTGCGGCAGTTTGTCACGTTTGTCGTACGGTTTGCCGCCGTGCAGAGCGTCGGATTCTTGCTTTGGCCGAGCAGGTGGAAATCGCTTCGGAATTACTGGCTTACGTGAACCGCTTGTCTGATTATTTGTTCGTCCTTTCCCGTAAAATGAATCAAGACGACAAAAAAGGTGAAATATTTTGGAATAATAGTTGCAAGTGAAATAAATTGTTATACTTTTGCCGAAAAATAGAAATAGGACTTAATATTCACAATTTTAATACTAGAGACTATGTATTGGACATTGGAATTAGCATCTAAACTGGAAGATGCTCCTTGGCCGGCAACTAAGGATGAATTGATAGATTATGCCATGCGTTCGGGTGCTCCGCTTGAAGTGATTGAGAATCTGCAGGAAATGGAAGATGAAGGCGAGATTTATGAAAGCATAGAAGATATTTGGCCCGATTATCCCAGCAAAGAGGACTTTTTCTTCAACGAGGAGGAATATTGATACGCTTTAAAAGAAAAAACTTACCGGTATGTCTGGTAATATTTTGAAACATAGGGAGAAGTAATTCCAAGACCGATAACTATGGTTGAAGAATTACTTCTTTTCTTTTAATACCCCCCTACAATAATAATGGATGTACAAGAAGCAACAACATGTCGGTTGCCGGATTTGAAGGAAAGGCATCTGCCTGAAAACTGCCGCGAAGCCGTGAACACGATTTTAAAGGAGACTTACGGCTACGAACAGTTTCGTAATCTTGAGATTTACGATGATTTGTTCAAGGGAAAGGAAAAGCTTTGCATTTCGCAGGGACAGCTGATAGAGAACGTTATACTGGAGGCTGAAGAGGCTTGGAAAGGTGAAACGAAGATAGACAATATATTGTTGACTGCCCCTACCGGTTCCGGAAAATCCATGTTGTTCCAGCTTCCTGCTATCTATCTGGGGAAAGAATATAATCTGCTTACCATCGTGGTCTCCCCTTTGAAGGCGTTGATTGTAGACCAGGTGGAAAGTCTGCAAGAACTGGGGTATATGCGTGTGGCATATGCCTCGTCCGATTTATCGCCGGAACAGAAGATGGAGGTTTATCGGCAGGTGCGTGAGGGGGAGATTGATTTGTTCTATCTCTCGCCGGAATTGCTTCTCTCTTACGACATCAAGCATTTTGTAGGCGAGCGCCGCATCGGTCTGGTAGTGGTCGATGAGGCACATACGGTAACGACATGGGGCAAGGAGTTCCGTGTGGACTATTGGTTCTTGGGACGTTACTTGAATACGCTGAAACAGACTCTCGGTTATAGTTTCCCGTTGTTTGCATTGACTGCTACGGCTGTCTGGAACCCGAAAGGGGGTAATGACATGATATTCGAGACTATCCGTTCTTTGCAGATGGAGCCTTGTGTGCTTTATGTAGGTACGGTGAAGCGCCGGAATATTGGCTTTGACATCCGTCAGATGGAGATGGAGGACGGGGAGACATACGACAAGGCAAAGCAGCGCGTAGTTGCTGCGCGGGTCGAAAACTTCCTGGACGGTCACAAGACACTGCTCTATTATCCTTTTGCGGGTGGCATCGACATGCGCTTGAAGACGTGGGTGAAGCCGGCAGACTGGCGTCTGGTCGCCTCCTATTATGGCAAGAAGGACAAGGAACAGAAAGCTGCCATTGTGCAGGAGTTCAAGGAAGGAACCAAGAAACTGATTGTGGCTACGAAAGCCTTTGGTATGGGAGTAGATATCAGTGATATAGACCGTGTATATCATGTGGCGCCATCCAGTACGTTTGTCGACTATATTCAGGAGATAGGGCGTGCCGCGCGTGATACGGAGATACAGGGTATTGCCGCTACCGACTACCATGAGCGTGACTTCTATTATATGAAGCGTCTGCATCAGACGGGGAACATTGCCCAGGAACAGCTGGTGCTTATTCTGAGAAAGCTCATGGAAGTGTACCGCATGAAAGGGGAAAAACCGGAAATCATGGTGTCTTTGTCTGATTTCGAGTTTGTGGTGAAACTGCCGCGTACAAAGAACAAGTTGGAGTATGAAGCAGAGTTGGGACAGCTCATCAAGACCGCCTTGCTTTGGCTGGAAGACGATTTGATGCAGCGTTATGGAAGGCATCTGCTTGAAATCAGCCCCAAGAATCTGTTGACTGAAGGATATGTCCAGGACAAGACGGGTGATGTCTTTGCCCGTGAATTCCAGAGCTATCTGACAAAGGTAGAAGGGGAGGACGGGGTTTACGTCGCACGTCTGGAAGCGCTTTGGGAAGAGCGTTTCCCGGAGCTTGGCTACAAGGAGTTCAAACAGAAACTGAATAATGGAACGTTGTGGGAGGGAGCCCGTGCCGTGTCTGTAGGCAAGCATGAGGTGCTGTTGAAGGAAGATGCCTCCGTCATCCGTGAACGGATGGATGCCTTGTTCAAGAGCTTGACAACGATGCTGAAAACGGCATTGATAAAGTCGAAAGGACGTTTTGATGAAGAAGAACTGCGGGCTGTCTTTGCCGAGCATGGCATGGACGTGCGCTCTGCCAAACGCTTTATCGGTTCCCTGCTGGAGAGTCGCACGGAGGAAGGCCGCAGTGTAAGCTATATCAGCAGCGTGAAAAAGAAGGATTCCAATGAACTCTCTTTTACGGTGACCAAAGGCTTTGATTTGCTTTTGTCGCGCTATCAAAAACTGTTCAGCCAACGCATAGTGGGCAGTAAGGGAGACCGCCTGGTGTTTTATTGCACTCCTTTCTCGGACTTGAATATGCTGCTTAATCTGCTTTCTATGCTCGACTGCCTTTCGTTCAGTGTGGAGGGTGGCGGTACGCCTTGCGTATTTGTCCGTTTCAATGACCCCGAAACTCTGCAGGAACTTGCGCTTGGCGATGATTACCGCAATCTGATTCTGGACACCAACGAGCAGGTATTCCAGGAACAGATAGATTTATTCTCCTTCTTCTTTGGAACGGATAAACTGACGGATGAACAGCGTTGGGACTTTATCGAGGATTATTTTACGGGAATGGGAGTGGACGACTTGAAGGTGAAGTTTGCGTAAGCTATCGTTCTGTTTTCTGGAATGCCAGCCGTTCGTCCCCATTGGCCAGAAAAATGATGCCGCAATACTGGAAACCATGTTTCTTCAGTATGTATTGCAGGATGCGGTTGTCTCGGTGGGTATCTGCACGTAGGTTGGGGATTTGTTCGTAGCACCATTGCAGGCAGGCATTGGCCACTCCTTTGCTGTGCTCTGTGCTTGCCAGCCGGTGGATGACTCCGTAAGGCTGTGTGTTTTCCAGCCATTCTCCTTCGTGGATATGTGCATATGTAGGGTCGTTTCCACGGATAAAGGCGAAAGTCCCGATGATTTCTCCGGTATCGTCGGTGCATACGTAACTGTTGCCTTGTTCGATGTCTGCCATGACGAGTTCGCGGGAGGGATAGTTGCCCGTCCATTGGTGCATGTTGCCATCTTTCCGCATGATGCGCTTGGCCTGCTCAAAGATGTCCATAAGGACTTCCAGTTCTGTGGGTAGTGTCTTTCTGATTTCTATCATAGTTTTTATTTTGTCAGCGTGACATTTTCCTTGATTTATGTTGCAAAGGTAATGTGTTTTGTGATTCATTGTTCTCGTAAATGAACAAATGCTGACATATGTTGTTTCTTTAGGAAGAATTTGCATATATTTGTCCCGTAATATTAAACACAATTGATTATGAAAAAGATTTTTAGTGCTTTCATGATAGCTGTATGCTGTATGCTTATGGCTATGCCTGTTCAGGCCCAACTATTGAAGTGGGGTGTTAAGGGTGGTGTGAATATGACGAAAATAGATTGGGATGGCGGATATAAGGGAAACAAGGATAATTCTACCGGTTTCTTTATTGGTCCGATGGCTGAGTTTACCATTCCCATTGTAGGTTTGGGTATCGATGGGGCTTTGCTGTTCTCTCAGCGCGGCAAGGACGAGGTGAAGCAGACAGGACTGGAAGTACCCGTAAATCTGAAATATACCATTGGCTTGGGTAGTTTGTTGGGTATTTATGTGGCAGCCGGTCCCGATTTCTTCTTCGATTTTAAGAAGAAAGACTACGTAGACCGTAAGAAGGCTCAAGTGGCACTTAATTTGGGTGCCGGTGTGAAGCTGCTGAAGCATCTCCAGGTTGGAGTGACCTATCAGCTCCCGATGGGCGACTCATTTACGTGGAAGAATGCGGGTGATGCCATCGGTGCCAAGAATAAGACTTGGCAGGTGTCTGCGGCGTATCTTTTCTAAATGTAGTAAAACGATTTGTGGAATATAATATAAGAAAGGCTCTCCTACAAAAGGAGGGCCTTTCTTGCGTTTTTGATTACTTTTCTACAATTACATCTACTGGGGCAGGTGCATCATTGTGGAGTGGGGTAGCGGCTTCGCGACTAGGCTGTCTGCCGTCTTTGATGGCGAGTACCCATTCCCCATTTGCTTTTATGGGGTTGAACATGAACCCCATACTACTACCTGGAGTGTCAGAATCTGAACGTGGCGTAAATTCTATTTTGTACTTCACGTCATTATTTCCTTGTGTAGAGAAGCTGAGGTAATCCAATCGATAACGAATTACCGGGAAACGCTGGAAACGTTTGGTAAGTGCTTCCCGTTGTTGTATCGTTAAGGGTTTGGCTATACCTGCGTCATCAATGGAGTAAAGCATATCAAGAGCCTTGTCAGTCTCTTTAGCTTTTAGAAGCTCCTGTACATAATGTAAGAACAACGCTTGAGTCTGTAGCAGTCAAAGTGGCTACAAACTCATCTTCTGCCTCTTTCTGTGTCTTCATCTTCTCTTCGTGTCCTTTTGTTGAACATGCTCCGAGTAGAAAGCTTGCTGAGAGAAGAAGCATAAAAAGGATTTGTTTATTGTTCATTGTTGATATATTTATTAATCATGCATTGTTAAAGAAAAAGGTGCGTCACCTTATTATGACGCACCTTTATTATATTACCGTATTTTAGGATGCGATGAGTTCTTTACAAAATTATCTGTTGGCAATAGTACCATCAACAGCAATGGCAACTTTAGCACTTACTGTACCCCATGTGTATGTGACCTTTACAGGAACCATGGTGGTGAAGTCTTTAGTGTTTTTCTCTCCAAAGTTTTCTACATGATGGATACACAGTAAATCTGCCAATTCAATAGAACCACCATTGTATTGTGCAGGAACAGTATATACGTTTTCGATAGCTTCCTTAGCTGTCTTATACAGTTCAGGCTTACAAGTGCTTTTTGTTACGATTTTGCTGTCATCGGTATACGCAATGGCTTTAAAGCCTTGAATCATCGGCATGATGGCTGCATAGTCAGAAGTAACTGTAGACTTTTCTTCACCTTCTTTTTCGCCATTAATCAATGTTGCTTCCAGAGCTGCGATAGAAATATAGTTGTTTTCACCGAGAGTGCTCAAATTGCCCTTCTTCAAATCCTCTACAGAGAGTTTGTATGTAGCATACATTTTTTCGCCGTCAATGGTCTTACCAGCGTTTTGGAAGATAGGGGTTACCACAGCAGGAGTAGCTGCCAAGAATTTCCACTCAATATCTTTCAGCTTGGCATTCAGCGGGTTCAAGTGATAGTACATTGCGCTGGTTGAAGGCATCCAATAAGTTTTCTTAGTGGCATCTTTCAAAGTAATCCAATTGGTAGCACTTGTACCTTTCTTGATTACATAAGCTACAGTTCTCATCCTTCATGTTACCAAGGGTCAGAGTTTCATCTTTTGTATTCCAAACTGCTGAAAGTGTTCCTTCCGGTAACCATTTCGTAGTTTGTACTTCATATAAAGGATCTTTACCCTTCTCTTCTGTTACTTTCACCCAGTAGTCAGCTTCTGCTTGGCCATGCAACTTACCAGTCTCTTCAGTACCTGGATAGTAATAGATGGTTTTAGCCTCTTTTACAATACTCCAGACAGGAGCATTTGTGCCGTTTGTTCCATTCTTGATAAAATAAGAATCGCCATTGCTTAATTTGATGACAATGCCATCTTCTGTTTTGTCAACGCCGGTAATGACCGACTCCGCGTCAATCTTAGCTTGAAGGTCACTTACCAGCTTTTCTACTGCTGATACGCGATTATCCAAGCTTTCGATGTCGTCATCATAGTCCTTACAAGACGTGAAAGTTCCTGCAGTACCGGCCATTAAGACACTGAACAAGAACATACTTATGTTTATAATTGAAAACTTTAAATTTATAAATTTTAAAAAATAAAAAGTGAATAATCTCGCATATTTGGTATTACTTTCTCTTATTTTTTTGTTAAAATTTTCCGTTACTTCGCAGGTAACGGAGGAATTTTCCGTGCAAACATAATCGTTTTTCTATAAATGAGCAAATAATAATGCTGTTTTTTTATAATTAATCGAAAAATCTGCATTTAAGCGCACTTTTTTGTTAATGGAATTGTTGTTGCCCCAGCTATTAGCGTATTTGTACGTGTGTTCTGTATTACAGAGGAGTTACCCTTATACATATTATAAATAAGAAATGTATAATTAAAATTGAAGATGAAAGAGATTACCTTACAAGAAATGCTGTCAACTATTATTGGAGAGCTTCGGAAAAATGGAAGATGGGGAACAGCCCATATTTACCAATCCACATTGAATGTGTTTTCCGTATTCAACAACTATCAGAATTTGCATCTGCGCAAACTGAATTCAGTGGTTTTAAAACGTTTTGAAATGTACCTGCGCCAACGGGATTGTAGTTGGAATACCGTTTCCACCTATATGAAAGTCATCCGTTCGGCTTATAACCGAGCTGTAGATTTACGATATGTCCGTTATATTCCCAGGTTGTTTGAACATGTGTATACGGGAACTAAAGCGGACAAGAAAAGAGCATTGGAAGCTTCGGATATAGGAGCTTTAGTTTGCGAGACAGAGATGGATTTGTCCAAAAGGATTCCCTCCTCGAGACTTCAAAAAGCAAAAATGCTATTCGTGTTTATGTTTATGATGCGTGGTCTTCCGTTTGTCGATTTGGCTTTTTTGCGTAAGAAAGACTTGCAAGGTAACGTATTATCCTATCGTAGAAGAAAAACTGGTCACACCTTGCGGGTACTTCTGTCCCCTGAAGCCTTGCAGTTGGTACGCATGGTGTCCAATAAGGACGAAAACTCACCTTATTTATTTCCAATATTACATAGCAAGGAGGGTACCGAAGCGGCTTATAAAGAGTATCAATCAGCTCTGAGACGTTTTAACTATCAGTTATCAACTTTAAAAACACATTTAAACATGAGTTCACATCTTAGCTCGTATTCGGCAAGACACACATGGGCTACAATGGCATATTATTGCGAGATTCACCCTGGAATTATTTCTGAAGCGATGGGACACTCATCGATAAATGTTACTGAAACCTATCTCAAACCCTTCAACGACAAGAAGATTGATGAGGCAAATGAGAAGGTAATTTCTTTTGTGAAAAGCAATGGAATTTCGGCATAGTTTTTTTGCTTTTTATTGATAGAATAGTCTAAATATGTACTTATTTATTCCTCCCGCAAGAGACTTCTCTTGAAGGGAAGGATCGCCTTGTTTGTTTCTCAGCCACCTTTTCTTATGTCAAAGTACTACAAAATAAGACTTTATATTTTCCCCTGTCTTGCAAACCTTTTGAGTCTCTTTCACCTCAATCTTATTTCTTAGTCCTATTATAAGAATTCCACCTATAAGCCCCTCCTTATCTTTATTCATTTAAAATATTATAAACAATTATAGATGTATCGAAACTGTATTAAACATGTTTTTATACAATTGATTAAATATAGATTCCCGTTACCTGCGAAGTAACGGAAAAAATCATGTAATCAACAGCTATGTGAAAGGGAATGAAAATGAGAGATTATTCACTTTTTTATTTTTTAAATTTATAAATTTAAAGTTTTCAATTATGAACAAGAAGTTTCTAAGTGTGATCCTGTTCAGTGCCTTAATGGTTGGTACTGCAGGAACTTTCACGTCTTGTAAGGACTATGATGATGACATCGACAACTTACAAGAACAGATTACCTCTAACAAAGATGCTATTGCTGCTTTAGAGAGTCAAATCAAAAGCGGCGAATGGGTGTCCGGCGTGACATCTACTGACAATGGTATTGTTGTTACTTTGGGTAATGGAACCAGCTACACTATTACCAATGGTGAAGCAGGTAAAGACGGTGTGACTCCGAAAATTGCAGTGAACAATGACAAAATCCAAGTAAGCTATGACAATGGCACTACTTGGATTGACCTTATTTCACTGGAAGACTTGAAGGGTGAAGCAGGTGATGCTGCTGAGACTCCGATTTTCTCTGTAGGAGAAGACGGCCACATCTATGTACAATATGGCAAGGATGGCGAGAAGCAAGACTTGGGTGTTTCTACAGGTGGTATCTACTATGTAGAAGATGGTGCTAAGTTGACTATCCATATCCCGAATAAAGAAGGTGTTTACGAAGATATCGTATTGCCGAGAGCTGCTGCTATTTCCAGCATTAAAGCTGTTACTGTAACAGAAGCAGATGATAATGCTACAATTGCTGAAGGTGCAACTGTTAATTTGGTATACGGTGTAGCTGCAGATAAAGGTGAATACTTTGATGGTACTCCGTTTGCTAAAGGTGACATCTTGTTGCCTACTAAAGAAGCTAATGGCGTACTTAACGCTCAAGTAAATCCAACAATTGCAGATGCAACGGTTTATAAATTCCAATTGGTTGACTCTAAAGGATTCTCTATCTTTAATTTGAACGCAGCTGTTCCCAATATGACAGAAAAACCTTTGTCAAGAGCTGCTACAGCCAATAAGGGTATCTATAATATGGCTATTTCTTTTGCAGCTGGTGTTACTACTGAGCAAATTGATAAGGTTAAGGGGCAAGCTTTTGCTATTGCAACAAAAGATGCTTATGACAACGAAGTACTGTCTGCTTATGATGTAACGGCTACTGCAACAAAGGCTGGTGCCTCTAGTTTGACAGTTAAAAAAGCAACAGTAGAAGCAGAAATCAATCAAGATTTTGACTTGAGTGCCTGCGTTGATATGGAGAATGTCATTGATGTGAAATATTTCATCGATACAGACCAGACAGCCGCTGCTGATGCTGCTAAGGCTAAGATTACAGGAACTAATATTAAGGGCGAAGTTGCTGGTAAGACAGTTGTAGTGAGTGTTAAGTATTTGACTGCTACAGGTAAAGTTGACCCTACTGCTACTAAGAAGATTTCCGTTAAGTTTATCAATCCTGCTATTGAAAATGCCTTTACTCAAGAATTGGTATTGAAAGCCGATAATAGTAAGAATGTATTGGTATTCGATTTAACTAGCTTGTTTGATAATACTACTACTGATCTTAGCTCTTATAAGATTGAGGTTGGTAATGCCAAATTTACTGTAGATGTCAAGGATGCTAATGGCACAGTGGTATTTGCAAAGGGTACTGAAGCGGAAGCTATAACAACAACGGGCAAAATTGTATCTGGCAATGCTACGGAAAAACCAAACGGTTATTACAAGCACACTTTGACTTACTCAGTAGATAATACAAAGGTGGTCCCTGGAACCTACGAAGCCGAAGTAACTTATGGTTCAAGCCCGAAGAATACAGTTAAGCTGACTTTGATTGTAAAAGAAGATGCTACTTCTTATGATTTCAAACCGCTGCCTCTGTACTTCAATGGTAACGCTGCTGTAGCTTATGGTACTCCTGTTGATGATAAGATCAATTACAACTTGAAGGGGCTGTTTGGTGTAGAAGACTGGACAAATGTTACATTCTCAGAAACAGTTCCTGCAGAGTATGAAAAAGACGGTGTTAAATGGACTGCTAATAAGTGGATTGTTGATGCTGAAGCTGCCAACTCCGGTGACATCATTGTAGATAAGGTGGCTGCTAAAACCGACGATAAGACTGGTAACTTCGGTGGTGCTTACGAACCTCGTTCATTGAAGGCTATTTACACTCCGTATGGTAATACTTACTTGACAACTGTAAAATATGAATTTACCTTGACCATCAAGTCTGCTGTATTCGAAGGTACACTTGATTATGTGAAGTATGATACAAAAGCCAAGAAGTATGTGGCAGGTACTCCTAAAGAAATTTCAGTTGCTGACGAAGAAGCAAAAATAACTTTGAAGGGAGATGAAATCCGTGGTGTTACTAAGACTAATGTAGAATATTTCGGAAATAGCGAAGCTGACAAATTTACTAAAGCTGGTGTAGATAATGTTTCTATAGCTTTGGATGACACAGCTAAGAAGTATTTGAACATAAGTGCAGCTAATTTCACAAATGAGATTACACTCACTCCGATTGCCGATGTTACTGCTCCTGCTACTACACTGACTTGCAACATCGTAGTAAGTGTTGTTGATGAATGGGGTAAGACTAAGACTGTCAATGTACCTGTAGTACTGAAATAAGCCGAAACAAGTTACTTCTCTTAATCTGAGAAGTCCTTGATACAATATGAATAGGAGGAAAACAATAAAACGTTTTCCTCCTATTTTGATTTTAACAAATCCACTCTGAAATTTATTTTCCATCACTTTGCTTCCACACTTCCACCCACCTCCTGCATCCCCCTATCCATCGGCATTTGAGCTGCTGTGGAAGCAACAAAAAAAGGTGGAAGCAAATTTTGCTTCCACCTACTCAAAACGCTATTGTTTTACCGTAACCTACTCGTCTCTACCATAATACCCCGTGCAAGGTACATAAATCGGTTGGTTCAGTTTTCCTGCATTCTCGAGTTTGCCTTCGCTGCGAAGCAGGCGAATATGAAGCTGTGCCGTAGAGCGCATCATTCCGCAGAGGCTCTGAAAATCACTGCGCGTAAGGAACTGATGCGTAGAGAAGTAGCTCGTCAGCCGCCTGTCAATCTCCTTGTCACTCAGTTTTTGGGAATGCTCATTCAGCCCCAGTGGTTTAGCTTTGATAGCGCCTATCTCATTCTTCAGTACCTGGTCGGCACGAAACTTGATGCCCTTCAGCTTAATCTTGGTGGTTTTACGTTTGGTCGCAGCGGTCACCGGCTCCGTGCTAGTCAGTACGGGATGGAAATAGCCGATACCGTCCAGATGCACCTGCCGCCCCTCGGCAAGGTCTTCCCCCATGACGTGCGACAAGGCATCCAGCACCGCCGAAACATCAGTCTTCGTCAACGAACAGCGTTCCTGAATCCGACGTCTCAGTTCGGCAGTACTGGTAGAGCCGTTCAAGCGGATGCGCGGATGAAGTATCTTTTCTTCCCGCTGTTTGTCTTTAGGTTCCGGGAGCTCATACCAATCGAATAAAATTGCCATAGTTCAATGTCTTTTAAGTTGTTGTACAATACGTTCGCGCCCTATGCGGAATAGGTGCGGGTTACGTACTTCATCCGTAAAAGCTTTGGGGATAGAAACGCCTAACGACCATAAACAGCTCTGCTTACGGTCGTCAAGCGATTGCTTCATGGCCGTAAGCAGAGCTGTTCATGGTCGTTAGGCGTCATCTATTCCCTATACAAAAGTAGACAAACAAAGGGAGAAAAACAAAGGAATGCCTATGTTTTAAAAAAGAAATCCAAAGGTTTCCGATACCACGCTGTATAGTTTGTGGAAGCAGGGATTTATTTAATAATTATTCTACTGAATACTTGTTTTCCGCCTTCTGATATCGTATCTTTACGAGAATTATATTTACTTAAACAAGCTGACAAACAGAATGAAAATTACCTTGATTAGAGCAGAAAAAGAGAGCGGAAAGGAAGCCCTCAGCACCCTGGAAGCGGATGCACTGATTAAAAAACTGAAAACCGAAACCAAAGCCGGACATGTATCGACCCTCCGGGCCATCCTTCCTCAACTGGAGGGTACTTGCGCCCAATACGAACATATAGACAAACTGCCACGCATCTACCCTGCCGTGGAATATAGCCGTACGCAAGAGGGAGAACGGCAGATGAAGAACTATAACGGACTCGTACAACTGGAAGTAAACCGTCTGTCGGGCATTGCCGAAGCGGAATATGTAAAGCGACAAGCCGCCCTGCTGCCACAGACCTTTGCCGCTTTCTGCGGTTCCAGCGGACGGAGTGCCAAGATATGGGTATTGTTTGCCCTGCCCGACGGCACAACGCCGAAGCGGGAGAGCGATGCCGCCTTGTTTCATGCCCACGCCTACCGTATGGCGGTGAAGTGCTACCAGCCCTTACTGCCGTTTGCCATTACATTGAAAGAACCTTCCCTTACACAGAGTTGCCGCATGACTCTGGATGGATATCCTTACTACAATCCTGCCGCTGTGCCTTTCTGCTTGGAACAACCCCTCGGCATGCCCGAGGAAGAGAACTTCCGGCAACGAAAACTCGCAGAAAAGAACCCGCTGTTGCGGCTGCATCCGGACAGTAAAGCCTCGGACACCTTCGCCATACTCTTCGAATCGGCCCTTGACCGTGCATTTCGCGAATTGGACGGCTGGAAACGGGACGAGGATTTACGGATACTGCTGGTGCCTCTGGCCGAACATTGTTTCAAGGCAGGCATCCCCGAAGAGGAAGTAGTCCGCCAGACATTGATGCACTATTACCGGGAAGCGGATGAATTCATTGTTCGTCAAACGATTCATAACCTATATCAAGAGCTTAAAGGCTTCGGGAAAAAGAGCAGTCTGACGCAAGAGCAGGAGAGCGTTTTCCGGCTGGAAGAGTTTATGGGCCGCCGGTATGAGTTCCGCTACAACACCGTTCTGGATGATTTGGAATACCGTCAGCGCGACTCCGTCCATTTCTATTTCAAGCCTGCTGACCAGCGTGCCCGCAGTACGGTCTCCATGAATGCCCTGAAGGAGGGTATCCGCGTATGGGACCGCGACATCAACCGTTTCCTTACTTCAGACCATGTGCCACTCTATAATCCCGTCGAAGAATACCTTTACGATACCGGCCGCTGGGACGGGAAAGACCGCATCCGGGCGTTGGCCGACCTCGTCCCGTGCCACAATCCTCATTGGCGGGAGTTGTTCTACCGCTGGTTCCTAGGCATGGTGGCACACTGGCGTGGAATGGACCGGCAACACGGAAACAATACTTCTCCTCTGCTTGTCGGTTCCCAAGGGTTCCGGAAATCCACCTTTTGCCGCATTTTGCTGCCACCGGAGCTGCGTTTCGGCTATACGGACAGCATTGACTTCAAGAGCAGGCAGGAAGCGGAACGCAGCCTGGGACGCTTTCTGCTCGTCAACATCGACGAGTTCGACCAAATCAACATCAACCAGCAGGGCTTTCTGAAGCATCTGCTGCAGAAACCGGTTGCCAACCTGCGCAAACCCTACGGCAGCACCATCCGGGAGATGCGGCGGTATGCCTCCTTCATCGGCACCAGCAACCAGAAGGACTTGTTGTCAGACCCCAGTGGCAGCCGCCGTTTCATCTGCATTGAGGTCACCGGCCCCATTGATACGAATGTCACCATCAACTACCGCCAGCTCTATGCACAAGCTCTGAATGCCGTAGCCAAAGGTGAGCGCTACTGGCTGGATGATGCCGATGAAGCCATCTTGAAGCGGACGAACCGGGAATTTGAACAGCTCACCCCACTGGAACAACTCTTCCACAGCCATTTCCGTGCGGCAGAAGAGGATGAGGAGGGGCAATGGATGATGCCCATGCAGATTCTTTCCGCCTTGCAGACAAAGACGCGGGACCGTCTGGCAATCAACAAGGTTGCCGTATTCGGGCGGACGCTCAAGAAGCTTGAAATACCGAACAAGAAGTCACGGCAGGGGACACTGTATCATGTAATGCCGCTGGATTAAATGCTCTGCAGTAACCCGGCACAAGCATCCTCCAGAATGTCCAGCACATACTCAAAACCTTCGGAACCGCCGTAGTAGGGGTCCGGTACATGGTCGGCATGGGTAAACTTTGTACAGTATTCCGTCATGCGGTGTATCTTGCTCCATTCGGCGGTTGAAGGGGCGCGGTCTTTCAGGTCGTCGATGTTGCGGTCGTCCATACCGATAATCAGGTCGAAGTTGTAAAAATCCTCGGTACGTACGGGGCGCGAAAGATGCGTCAGATTGTATCCACGGCGGGCAGCATGGGCACGCATCCGGCTGTCCGGCAGTTCGCCCTGGTGATAAGACAGAATGCCTGCAGAATCGATTAAAAACTCATCCGCACGTCCGGCTTCTTCTACCAGATGCTTCATGACTCCCTCTGCCGAGGAGGAACGGCAAATGTTGCCAAGGCAAACGAAAAGTATCTTCTTCATATTTCTATAGTTACGAGTTATTTACATCGGGTCTACATCATAATACACTATCAGCGACTTGAAGCGGTCTTCCGCTACCATCTCCTTTTGCACCTGGACGAGCAATTCGCGGGCACGGGCCATCGGGGCATTGGTTTCTATCTTCAAGACAATCTTTCGGATGAACAGGGTCTGTACGCGTGCTACGGGCGGCTTGTCCGGTCCCAGTACCCGGTTGCCAAAGACGGTGCGGAGCTTGGCGGCCATAGTCTGTGCCATGAGGTCGAGCAGGGTCTCGTTCCGGTTCTTCAGGTAGACATACACCAGGCGGTAGTAGGGCGGGTAGTGGAACATCTGGCGTTCGGCAAGCTGCCCGCCTACCATGGCTTCGTAGTCGTTGGCAATGACTTGCGGGATGATGGGATGGTCGATGCTTTTGGTTTGTAGCACCACCCTGCCGCGCTTGTTCTTCCGTCCGGCGCGTCCGGCAACCTGCGCCATCAGCTGGAAGGCGCGCTCGTAGGCGCGGAAGTCGGGATAGTTCAGCATGGTGTCGGCATTGAGTATGCCCACAATGCTGACGTGGTCGAAGTCCAGACCCTTGGACACCATTTGTGTGCCTATCAGGATGTCCGTCTTGCCTTGCTGGAAATCGGAGATGATGCGCTCGTAAGCGGTACGGGTGCGGGTGGTGTCCAAATCCATACGGGCTACTCGAGCGTCGGGGAAAAGGGCTTTGATGTCATCTTCTATTTTCTCCGTGCCGAAGCCGCGGTTGCGCAGGTCAGTGCCCTCGCAGGCGGGGCAGATGCGGGGCAGTTGGTAGGTGTAGCCACAGTAGTGGCAGGTCAGTTGGTTCAGCCCCTTGTGGTAGGTGAGGCTGACGTCGCAGTTCTTGCACTTGGGTACCCAGCCGCAGGTGTTGCACTCTATCATGGGGGCGAAGCCGCGGCGGTTCTGGAAGAGGATGACTTGTTCTTTCTGTTCCAGCGCTTCGCGGATGTATTGCAGGAGCAATGGAGAGAACGGACCTTTCATCATCTTCTTGCGGTGCAGCTCCTTAATGTCTACGGGGATAATCTCCGGCAGTTGTATCTCTTTATAGCGTTCTTTCAGTTCCACGAGGCCATACTTACCGGATGTGGCATTGTGCCAAGTCTCTACAGAAGGGGTTGCCGTACCCAACAGAGTTTTGGCGCCGTACATGGAGGCGAGTACAATGGCTGCATTGCGAGCATGATAGCGAGGGGCGGGGTCTTGCTGCTTGTAGGTGTTTTCGTGCTCCTCGTCCACAATCACGAGACCGAGGTTGCGGAAAGGAAGGAAGACGGAGGAGCGGACGCCGAGAATAATGTCATAGTCTGCTTCCGACAGCTGCTTCTGCCAGATTTCCACCCGTTCGGCATCGGGGAACTTGGAGTGATAGATGCCCAGTCGGGAGCCGAATACGCGTTGCAGGCGCTCTGTGATTTGTGCAGTGAGAGCTATTTCGGGCAGGAGATAGAGCACTTGCTTTCCTTGCCGGATGGTTTCTTCTATCAGATGAATATAGACTTCGGTCTTGCCGCTTGCCGTGACGCCATGCAGCAGGCAGACGTTCTTGCTTTGAAAATTCTCTAAGATGGAGTGATAAGCGCGTTGCTGGTGCTCGTTCAGCGGGTTGACGGGGATGACTTCTTTGAGGAGTGTTTTGTCTATGCGGCCTATTTCCTGCTGGTAGACTTCGAATACACCACGGTCCACAAGACCGTTGAATACGGCAGGGGTGGCGGAGGTGCGTTGCAGCAGTTCGGCTTTGGAGACTTCTTTTATATCTCGTCCGCTGAGGTAGCCGGAGAGTTCCAGGTACTTCATCAGCAGGTCCAGTTGCTTGGGGGCACGGCGCTGCAACTCGTCGAAGAAGATGTGCAGGCGGTGTTCGTTGCGGGCGGCAGTGGTAAGGCGCACTCGGTTTTCGGTCTTAGGCTTATAGGTACGGCGCAATTCTTCCTTTACGAAGATGGCCTCTTTGTCGAGCAGTGACTTGATGACAGAAAGTATGTTCTTGATGCCGGTCTCTTTCTCCAGTTTCGTCACGCATTGCTCCGGGTCGGCAGAGAGCATATCCAGTATCTTCTGTTCCTTCTCCGGCAGGCGGACGTCGGACTCGAAATCGGGGTTGTACTCTACGATTGTTTCGCTTTCCAGCTTCAGACCGGAGGGTAGGGCGGCTTTGTAGACGTCTCCTTGTGTGCAGAGGTAGTAGTCGGAGAGCCATTCCCAGAACTTGAACTGCCGCGGGAGCAGTATGGGGCGGGCATCCAGCAAGGCGGACACTTCCTTTACTTCGTATTCGGTGGGGGCACAATAGTGCACGTTGCGCACGATGGCTGTATAGTATTTCTTCCGTCCGAATGGCACTACCACCCGGCAACCGGTCTGCACTTCATCCGCCCACTCGTCGGGCAGGGAGTAGGTGAAGCAGCTGTGCAAAGGCAAAGGCAATATGACGTCGGCAAACTTTTTCATCGCGGGGACAAAGATAGTGGAAAGTGGAGGGAGAATGAAATGAACGGGGGCATTTTTTATGCTGAGGAGGGGGAGGAGGCTGTTGTGGATTTGGGATGAAGATAAGGGGGGATATGGGTATTGCAGATTTTATGGGTAGGATGGGGGGAGAAGTATGGGGAAACTGGTGCAAGTGTTTTATAAACTTTGTTCGATGTATTAAAATAAGAATGAGCTAGTTATGGTAAAACTATGGCGTCTTGAATAGGTGGAAGCAAATTTTGCTTCCACTTTTGGGAGTTACTTCCACAGCGGGGTAAATGCCGATGGACAGGGGGATGCAGGAGGTGGGTGGAAGTGTGGAAGCAAAGTAGGGAGAAAAAAGTAGGAGAAAACAATTTTGTTTTCTCCTACCCTCATAAAGTACGGAAGCTTATTTTTTCAGTTAGGCTTCTCTTTCATCAATTACTAAGAATGAAAAAATTATTTCTTAATAACGAAGTATGGATATTCCTCAGGATTTTCGTGTCCGAAGAAGTCTACCATTGTGAACTTCAAGGTTGCAATAACATCAGAAGTCGGTGGATTTTGTCCCAATCTTGAAACAAATACAAATTCTTGAGTAACCGCATCAAATGTTACAGTAAAGTATTCGTCATCCACATTGTTAGAAGCCAAGTGGCATTCTTTGATATTTGCAGCAACAAAAGTAGGCGTGTAATCTATATCACCTTTCTTGAACTTCAGAATATTAGCAAGAGCAATTCTTGTTTCAGAAACGTTATAGATTAAGGATTCCTTAATTGGATTCTTCTTGTCATCAAAGTTCTTCCATTCAGAAGTGAAACCTTCACCACATACAAGTCTCAGTTTGAAGTTCTGGGCAGCCGGGGCTTTTACAGTGTAAGAGTAGTCTGCCGTTTCTGATGAAACATTGCTGTACTTATAGGATACGGTTACATCGTACATCTTTCCTTCTGGTTTATCTGCAAACAGAGCTGCTGCTTTATCCTTGTCATTGTTTACATCGAGATAGAATCCATATCTAGCAGCACTTGCCTTATCAGAGTAGAATACAATCTGCTTTTCTGCGCAAGTGAATGTATAGTTGAAGTCGATGATTGCGTTGGTAGGATCAGAAACGCCATTGAATGCTGTACCCAGATTATGGATAGTAGTATTCCAGTTAGCTTCTGTTACTTCAACAACCTTTGCGCCTTCTTTGTCAAGTTGGTTGGCCTTAGCAGAGAATGCAGCAGGGAATTCTGGCATCTTCTTGGTTATTTCAATGGCAACTTTCTTAACTATTACATTCTTCTTACTATCGGTAAAGTTGAAATACATCTTATAAGTACCATTATCCTTGAACTTATTCAAATCACCCTTCAATGAAATAACTAACTTGCCTTCCTGTCTGTCGAAGTTTTTGACGAAATTTTCATTGTCATTCGGATTATTCTCTATGTCAAATATCAAATTACCTTCCTCATATTCATTATATTTATCTTCAAACAGTTTCAGAAGTTCTTCGTCCAAATCAATCTCAACATCACGTTCGTAATCACCATCAGGAGCATTCCATACCGGTACGTAATCAGCCTTCAACGTAGTAGTCATAGCATCGATGTCGCCTACTGCTACATAGAATGCCTTACCGTCCGGGTCAACCAAAGAACCGTTATTATTTACTGCATATACGCGGAAACCGATAATGTCACCATCAGCCTTCTCTGCATTGATAGACATTTCAATCTTACGGTTTGTCGTAATTGTATTCAGTCCTTCGATATCTGCCTCATAAGAGTTCCATGCCGTGATTTCAGACGGAGCACTTTCTACGGCACGTTGCGCGTCGAGCACTACATAGAAACCATAGATACCACTGATATCCTCATCACTATAACTCAATTCTACGGTAAACTTTTCACCCACTTTTGTAGAGAAGAAAGATTTGCTAGAACCTTCTTTGTCACGGTTATCGCCACCCCTCCAAAGGTCTTGGTCTCTCCATGTGCCATATTTAGTAGTAGCATCAATAGATACATAAGAGCCGTTTTCCTCTATACGGTTTCCGTTTCTATCAACATTCCATTTATAGTCATAGAACAGCTTTTTGCTTGCATCAGCAGTTAAAGTTCCATCTTCAGCATACTGGAAACGGTTACGCAGATCATTCACATCCTTGTCGTTGACCTTGAAATTCAGTTCATACTGCGGTGTATATACAGAACCCAGTGTCAATTCATAACCGGTTGTCACACTACGTTCCACGTCGCCCGGTTTGTCTGTTACTGCTACTGCGTAGAGAATATCCTTCAGTTTCTTCACCGGTTCGTCTTCAGCGTTGCCGCTCTTATAGTCAAACTTTGCAGCTTTCAGCAAATTCTCTTCTGTATAGTTATCCTTGTTCAACTTGAATACGACTTTCCACAGACCATTAGAAGATACACCTCTGGTGGTTACTGTGCCTTTAAACTGCTCCACTTTCTCAACAGTCACCAGTTCATCTAGATTGCCCAGTGCAGAATTGACAAATGAAATCTGTCCTTCGGTCAAGGTGGCATTAGCCGGTGACACACGAATCAATACAGAGTCGCTGATGAATGCTCTTTCACCTTTTTTGAACTCCTTTTGATTAATGATTTCATAAGAATTTGCCTCTACTTCGTCGGAGCTGCCTTTACCAAACACACGGTCTTCTACAGCTTCAGCAGTACGCAAATCCATTATAGAAGGCTCACCTTCAATAATATTGTCAGTTTTGCTGCCGAATGAATAATTCAACAATTCTACATGAGTAACAGCTTTACTGAATGCAGCAGAAATCAAGTCTAATTTAGCGCCTACAACTTCTGTTACTTGTGCTGCAATTTTTGCAGCCATTTCTTCTGTCAGCTCGCCAGCTTGCAATTTTTCCAAATCAGCTTTTAAAGCAGCAATGGCAGCATCGTTGGTTCCTTTATATTCATCCAAAGCGGCAATTTGTGCTTCAATGGCAGCTTTGTTCTTACCAATCTGTTCTGCATTGGCAGCGACATCAGCTTTCAAGGTAGTGATGCTGCTCTGCAAAGCTACATCTGCTGCTGCCAATTTTTCCAATGTTGCTTCAGTAGTAGTTTTGAACTGTTCCAAAGTCTGGATTCTACCTGAAATTTCAGCCAGTTTTTCTTCTATTGCTGCTATACCGGCTTTGTCGGCCTCTTGCAACTCGGCTTTGACTTTTTCCAATTCAGCCTTTGCTGCAGCAATAGCAGCTTCTTGTGCTGCAAGGGCAGCCTTTGAAGCCTCGTCTTTTGCAGCAGCGATTTCACTCTGCAAACCACTTTGTGCAGACTGCAAATTGCTGATTGAGCTCTCTACAGCAGTAATCTTGGCACTCAGACCATTTTGACCGTCGATTTGTTCCTGCAAGTTGTTGATGTCATCATCGTAGTCCTTACAAGACGTAAACGTTCCTGCAGTACCAACCATTAAGGCACTGAACAGGATCACACTTAGAAACTTCT